>JGI24919J38490_100051_pt1 | contig 39802 bp, 35 predicted proteins | sample LinPFosmplate7_FD_38490 | JGI IMG/M metagenome (IMG submission 38490) | reverse complement strand
GTCGTGAGACAGTTCGGTCCCTATCCTCTGCAGCCGTAGGAGATTTGAGGAAAGCTGTCCCTAGTACGAGAGGACCGGGACGGACGTAGCTCTCGTGTGCCAGTTGTTCCGCCAGGAGCATGGCTGGTTGGCGACCTACGGAAGGGATAACCGCTGAAAGCATCTAAGCGGGAAGCCTTTTTCAAGATGAGATCTCCCACCGGGAAACCGGGTAAGGCCCGTGGCAGACCACCACGTTGATAGGCCGGAGGTGTAAGCACGGCAACGTGTTCAGCCGACCGGTACTAATCGGCCGAGGGCTTGGTTACACATCGGCAATTGTCCGAGGTGTTCGTGATCGCTGTGGAGTACTGGAGAGGCCCACGGGCCTTCCTTGACAACAGATCGTGTCCCCGTCGCCTCGGCGGCAGGGGGCGCAACGGCTTTCGGTGGCGAAAGCGGTGGGGTCACACCCGTTCCCATTCCGAACACGGCAGTTAAGCCCGCCAGCGCCGATGGTACTTGGGCGGAGACGCCCTGGGAGAGTAGGACGCCGCCGGATTTCTCACTTCGGGCGAGGCCTTCGGGCCTCGTCCGAAGTTCGTTTTGGGCCCGCCTCGATCGAGGCCCGAGGGCCTCCGGACACCGAGGGAATCCGGTGGAGCGGGGGCTAGCGTCCCGTCATGGCTCCGCCTTCCGATGGTCGATCTCCGCGCTCCGGCGGGCGAAGCGGTGGTTCGAAGGGCGGTGGAGCCCAGCGGGGCCGGCAGGGCAGCGGGGGCCGGGCCGGACAGTCTGGAAAGGGTGGTCGTTCCGATGGTCGGGGTGGTTCGCGTGGGGGCCAGCAGGGTGGTCGTTCCGATGGTCGGGGTGGTTCGCGTGGGGGCCAGCAGGGTGGTCGTTCCGATGGTCGGGGTGGTCGTGACAGTTCGCGCGGGGGGCGCAACGGTGAACGGCCCGGTCGCGGTCGAAGGGACCAGGATGTCGGCCCGAAGGAGTGGGGAGGCGTGGCTCGTCGTAGTGCGGGCAGGTTCGATCGCGAGGAGTCCGAGGACCGTGCGGGTCGCGATGCACGGAGGGCCGAGCAGTCGACGCGTGTTCCGCCCATGGAGGCCGGTGAGGACCGCCTACGCAGCGAGGCCCAGAGGGCCGTCGAACGTGCCGGCACCATAGGACGCCGGAAACGTGCGAAGCCTCCCATCGATCGGCCCCCGCTTCCCGTGGCACCGGCCCGCCTTCCCGAGCCTGAAGCGATGTTCGTCCGGGCTCTCGGTGAACGGGCCGGTCGACGTGCCGCGTCCCGACTCGACGAGGCGGCCAGGGAGTTCGACGAGGACCACTTCGATGACGCCCGCCGCATCCTGGCCTCGCTCGACCAGCGGGCTCCAGACGTCGCCGAGGTGGTCGAACTCATGGGTCTGTCCCAGTACCGCCTGGGCCGGTATCACGCCGCGGCGAAGACGCTTGAACGGTTCCGGAGCCTGACCGGCAGCACGGAGCAGCATCCGGTGCTGGCCGACTGCTATCGCGCCCAGGGCCGGTGGGTGGACGTCGATGCGCTGTGGGAGGAGTTGCGTGAGCGCTCTCCCAGTGCCGCTCTCGTGACGGAGGGCCGCCTCGTCGCTGCGGGTGCGCTCGCCGACCAGGACCGGATCGCCGAAGCCGTTCACCTCCTTGAACGGGGGTGGACGGTCCCGAAGCGGCCCCGACCGCACCACCTGCGGCGCGCCTACTCCCTTGCCGACCTCTACGAGCGCTCCGGCGCGACCCCACGTGCCCGGGAACTGTTCGGCTGGCTGCGTCAGCATTCACCCGATTTGGCCGACGTGGTCCAGCGATTCGAGTCGCTGGGCTGAGGAGGCCCGGGATCTCCGATTGAAGTGCCGGAACGGGCGCCTCGGCAGTCGCTGAGGCGTAGGAATGTGCATCGTCAACGGGACACGAGCGGCGTATGGTGAACAGAGCCGGGTGTGGCCCGGCATGATCGCCCAGACCCTTCCCAGAGCGACCCTGAGGAGTCCCCAGGTGGATACTGCATCCCTGCTCGGCGATGACGCCGGCTACCTACTCGACCACGAAGCCACGGCAATCGGTTCGTCGGCTTTGACACTGCCGGGCCCCGACTTCGTCGACGACGTGCTCGCGGCGTCGGACCGCTCGTCACAGGTGCTGCGCAGCTTCCAGTCGCTGCTGGACCACGGTCGCCTGCGGGGCACCGGGTACGTGTCGATCCTTCCCGTCGACCAGGGCATCGAGCACTCGGCTGCGGCCTCCTTCGCGCCCAACCCCGCCTACTTCGATCCCTCCAACATCGTGGAGTTGGCGATCGAGGGCGGCTGCAACGCCGTCGCCTCGACCGTTGGCGTGCTGGGTTCCGTGTCGCGCCGCTACGCCCACCGCATCCCGTTCATCGTGAAGCTCAACCACAACGAACTGTTGACCCTGCCGAACAAGTTCGACCAGGTCATGTTCGGCTCGGTGGACCAGGCCTACGACCTCGGGGCGGCCGGCGTCGGGGCCACCATCTACTTCGGATCCGAGGAGTCCACCCGGCAGATCCAGGAGGTGAGCGAGGCGTTCGCCCGTGCCCACGAACTCGGCATGTTCACCGTGCTGTGGTGCTACCTGCGCAACTCCGGGTTCAAGGTCGACGGTGTCGACCATCATGCGTCCGCCGACCTCACCGGCCAGGCCAACCACCTCGGCGTCACGATCCAGGCCGACATCATCAAGCAGAAGTTGCCCGAGACCAACGGTGGCTACAACGCCCTGCCCGGCTTCGGCAAGACCCACCAGCTGGTCTACGACGAACTCACCACGGACCACCCGATCGACCTCTGCCGATGGCAGGTGGCCAACTGCTACATGGGTCGTATCGGCCTCATCAACAGCGGCGGCGCTTCGTCCGGCGCCAGTGACATGGCCGAGGCCGTGCGAACCGCTGTCATCAACAAGCGAGCTGGTGGCCTCGGCCTCATCTCGGGCCGCAAGGCCTTCCAACGCCCGATGGCCGAGGGCATCGAACTCCTCAACGCCATCCAGGACGTCTACCTCGACGCATCCGTCACGATCGCCTGAGACTGCGGCGAGGCGATAGGACACGGAGCCCAAGTGCCACACGGAGACGGGTCGGCCGACACTTCGGTCGAGGAGTCCGGCGAGCCGGTGATCCTCGTCGACGAGCCCTCGCCGGGCGTCCGCCGGGTGACGATGAACCGTCCGGAGAAGCGCAACGCGCTCTTCCACCCCCTCCGGGGAGCCATCCTCGAGGCGCTGGTCGCCCATGACCGGGACGCCGATGTCCGCGTCACGATCATCCGGGGGGCGGGACCGTCGTTCTCCGCCGGCTACGACCTCGGAGGCGGCAACGTCGGCCACGAGTACCCGTACTACACACCCGGCGGCGAGGGCCAGTGGCCCCGCCATGTGACCGAGGGCTGGATGTCGATCTGGGACCTGGCCAAGCCGGTCATCGCCCAGGTCCACGGCTACTGCCTGGCGGGCGGGAGTGAGCTCGCCACCGGCTGTGACCTGGTCTACGTCGCAGAGGACGCCAGCATGGGGTATCCGGCGGTCCGGTTCGGAGTCCCGGACATGCACTTCCACGCATGGTTCCTGGGCATGCGCCGGGCCATGCAGATGATGCTGACCGGCGACTCCATCACGGGCCTCGAGGCCGTTGAACTGGGATGGGCCAATGCCGCGTTCCCGGCCGAGGACCTTGACGAAGCGGTCCTCGACGTGGCGCGACGCATCTGCGGGGTCCCGGCCGATCTGGTGCAACTCAACAAGCGGGCGGTCCACCGGCAGATGGAGCACATGGGGCTTCGGACGGGGCTCCGGGCCGGCACCGAACTCTGTGCGCTCGGCGTCCACACCGAGGCCATGTCGGAGTTCCTCTCCTCGATCCAGAGTGGAGGTCTGACCGAGGCGCTCCAGCAGCGCGACGAGCCCTTCGGCGACTACCGGACGGACCACGAGGTGCCGGGCGACGGAGACACCCGGGACTGACGGCGGCCCGGTTGCCGGGTGACCCATTGCACACCGTGAACCCTCCGTCGGTCCCGTTGAAGTCGGCCACGCACGATTAGGGTCACGGACCAGATGAGGAACCTGGCAACGGAGCCGGATCGGAGGTGGATCACGTGACCGAAACGGCTGCGGAGTCGCTGATCCCCGAGGTCGGGCGCATGGTCGTTCGGTTCGCCGGCGACTCGGGCGACGGCATGCAACTCACCGGCGAGCGGTTCACCTCGGCGAGTGCCCTGTTCGGCAACGACCTCTCCACCCTCCCTGAATTCCCTGCCGAGATCCGCGCCCCGGCCGGAACGCTCGCCGGCGTCTCGGCCTTCCAGGTCCACATTTCGGACCACGACATCTTCACGCCCGGCGACGCCCCACACGTGCTGGTTGCCATGAACCCGGCGGCGCTCAGGGCCGAACTGGACACCCTGGTCGACGGTGGCACCGTGATCGTCAACGCCGACACCTTCGTCGAGCGCAACCTGACCAAGGCCGGCTATGACCATGACCCGTTGGAGGGCGCCGACCTCGACGCCTATCGGTTGGTCCGGGCGCCGATGACCTCGCTCACCAAGGAGGCCTGCAAGGAGTTGGGCGTGAAGCCCCGGGACGCAGAACGGTCCAAGAACTTCTTCGCCCTCGGTCTGCTCTCGTGGATGTACAGCCGTCCCATCGAGCCGACCATCGAGTGGATCGAGGCCAAGTTCAAGGGCCGTGACCTGATCATCGCTGCCAACAAGGCTGCCTTCAATGCCGGCCACGCCTACGGTGAGACCGCCGAGTTGTCCGATCATCAGGTGATTGTGCGTCCCGCCGAAATGCCGGCCGGCACCTACACCAACATCAACGGCAACACGGCGCTGGCCTGGGGCCTCGTAGCCGCTGGGCAACTCTCGGGCCTGCCCGTCTTCCTCGGCTCCTATCCGATCACACCGGCGTCAGACATCCTCCACGAACTGTCCCGGCACAAGGAGTTCGGCGTGACGACCTTCCAGGCCGAGGACGAGATCGCAGCGGTCGGCTCTGCGCTGGGTGCGGCCTACGGCGGCCATCTGGGGGTCACCACGACGAGTGGTCCCGGCATGGCGCTCAAGGCGGAGACCATCGGCCTCGCGGTCAGCCTCGAACTGCCGCTGGTCATCGTCAACATCCAGCGTGGCGGTCCGTCGACCGGTCTGCCGACCAAGACCGAAGCGGCCGACCTGATGATGGCCATGTACGGACGCCACGGTGAGTCGCCAATGCCGGTGATCGCCGCCAAGACGCCGGCCGACTGCTTCGACCAGGCCATCGAGGCCGCCCGCATCGCCACCCAATACCGGACCCCGGTGATACTGCTGTCCGATGGCTACCTGGGCAACAGTTCCGAGCCTTGGCTTCTGCCCGACGTCGACGACCTCGAGCCGTTCCCGGTCGAGTTCGCGAGCGGCTTCAACCAGGTCGACGAGGAGGGCAACGAGATCTTCTGGCCGTACCTGCGCGACGAGAAGATGGCTCGTCCCTGGGCCATCCCCGGCACGCCGGACCTGATGCATCGAATCGGCGGTCTCGAGAAGGAGGACGGTTCGGGGAACGTCTCCTACGACGGCGCTAACCATGCCCACATGATCGCCGTGCGTGCAGAGCGCATCGCCCGCATCCCGGTCCCCGACGCGGAGGTCTGTGGCGATGCCGACGCCGACGTGCTCGTCGTCGGCTGGGGCTCGACGTGGGGTGCGATCGCCGCCGCCGTCCGGAGGATCCGCAACGGTGGCCGGAAGGTCGCCCACGTGCACCTGACCCACCTCAACCCGATGCCGGCGAACCTCGGTGAGGTCCTCTCGGGATTTTCGACGGTCCTGGTCCCGGAGATGAACCTCGGGCAGCTCGTCCGGATACTGCGCGACGAATACCTCGTCGATGCCCGGCCCGTGAACAAGGTGACCGGCCAGCCCTTCACGCCTGCCGAACTCCAGCAGGTGATCTTGAGCGAACTCGGAGACGACACCTGATGACCGACACGTTGATTCCGGAGGGAAGCTCAGGGGACGTGCCCCCCACGACCCGTGCCGACTGGCAGAGCGACCAGGAGGTCCGCTGGTGCCCGGGCTGTGGCGACTACTCGATCCTGACCGCCCTCCAACTGCTCATGCCCGATCTCGGCGTCCGCCGCGAGAAGACCGTGTTCGTGTCCGGGATCGGGTGCGCCGCCCGGTTCCCCTACTACATGGACACCTACGGGATGCATTCGATCCACGGCCGCGCACCCGCCATCGCCACGGGCCTGGCGCTGGCGCGTCCGGACCTCGACGTCTGGGTGGTCGGCGGAGACGGCGACATGCTCTCAATCGGGGGCAACCACCTGATCCATGCCCTACGGCGGAACATCGACATCAACATCCTGTTGTTCAACAACCAGATCTACGGACTGACCAAGGGCCAGTTCTCGCCGACCAGCGAGAGGGGCAAGGTCACCAAGTCGTCGCCGATCGGGTCGTGCGCAACCCCCTTCAACCCGGTGAGCGTGGCGATCGGCGCCGAGGCCAGTTTCGTGGCCCGCACCCATGACTTGGATCGTCACCACATGCAGGAGGTCTTCCGGCGCGCCTACGAGCACCCGGGCGCTTCCTTTGTCGAGGTGTACCAGAACTGCAACGTCTTCAACGACGGCGCCTTCGAGACCATCACCAAGAAGGCCGTCCGCGACGACATGCTCATCCCACTGGTTCACGGCGAGCCGATCCGATTCGGGTCGGAGGGCCAGTTCGGGGTGGCTCGCCACGACGGTGGCGTCGAGATCGTCGACGTCGCCGACGTCGGTGTCGACGCTCTGCTCGTGCACGACGAGGCCCGGCCCGACCCGTCCACGTCCTTCGCGCTGTCCCGCCTCGCAGAGAGCCCCGACCGGCCGACGCCGATGGGCGTGTACCGGGCCGTCGATCGCGGCGAGTACGGGGCGGCCATGCACGCCCAGGTCGACCAGATGGCGGGCAGCAGGGGCAAGGGTGACCTGAAGGCGCTTCTGCACTCGTTGCCCACCTGGACCGTCTGACCCCACCGACGGGGGAGCAGACTGTCGGACATGGCCTGGGCGTTAGATCTGGACGGCGTGGTGTGGCTCGGCACCGAGGGCATTCCCGGTGCTGCCGGCTCCGTGGCCGCTCTTCAGGACGCCGGTGAGACGGTCCTCTTCGTCACCAACAACTCTGGCCGTCGTGTCGTGGACGTCGAGGCCAAGTTGGCCGGCCACGGCATCGAAGCCCGCGGTGGCGTCATCACCTCGGGCATGGCGGCGGCGGCGATGGTCCAGCCGGGTGAGGTGGTGCTCGGCATGTGCGGACCCGGCGCCAAGGAGGAACTCGAGGCGGCGGGGGCGATCGTCGTCCGGGACGGCCCGGTCGACACGGTCGTCGTCGGCATCCACGAGGACTTCGACTACTGGCGACTGACGGCCGGTGTCCAGGCCATCTCCGGTGGTGCACGGTTCCTGGCCACGAACGAGGACGTCACCTATCCGGCGCACGACGGCATCCGGCCGGGTGCCGGTTCGATCGTGGCGGCGCTCGTCGCTGCCACCGGGGTGATCCCGGTCGTGGCCGGCAAGCCACACCGGCCGATTTGCGAGGTGGTGCTCGATCGGGCCGCAGAGGGGGGCATCGTCGTCGGGGACCGGCCGGACACCGACGGCCTGCTCGCACGGGCCCTGGGCTGGAAGTTCGCCCTGGTCCTGAGCGGGGTGACCACCGAGGCCGACCTCCCGACCGACCCGGAGCCCGACATCGTGGCGATCGACCTGCCCTCGTTGGTGAAGGCGCACCTGGGGTGAGCGGTCGATGAGCGTCCGTCGTCGCCTCGACCAGGAGATGCTGCGCAGGGGGCTTGCCGAGAGCCGGACCCGGGCGCAGGACCTGATCGACGCCGGACGCGTCACCGTCGACGGGGCACCCGCCGACAAGGCGGCACGCCGGGTGGCCGCCGGACAGGCCGTCGTCGTCGCCGGTCCGCCGCCGAGGTTCGTGGGGCGCGGCGGCGAGAAGCTCGATGCGGCGCTGTCGAGGTTCCCGATCGAGGTGGCCGGTCGCCGGGTGGTGGACGTCGGTTCGAGCACCGGCGGCTTCACCGACTGCCTGCTGCAGCGGGGTGCGGGGTCTGTCGTGGCGATCGATGTGGGTCGGGGGCAACTCCACCAACGGCTGCGTGACGATGGCCGGGTCACCGTCCGTGAGCGGACCGACATCCGGGACGTGGAGCCCGCCGGTGTCGGTGCCCCATTCGACCTCCTCGTCGCCGACCTGTCCTTCATCTCGTTGGCCACGGTGATGCCGAGCCTGGTCGCCCTGGTCGGGGAGGGGTTGCCGATGGTGCTCCTGGTCAAGCCCCAGTTCGAGGCGGGACGGGAGGAGGCAGACCGCGGCCGGGGGGTCATCCGGGACCCGGAGGTCTGGCATCGCGTACTCGAGAGGACGCACCGGTCGGTTTGCGACGCTGGAGCCGCCATCATGGACGGCATGGTGTCGCCGATCACGGGTGCAGAGGGGAACGTCGAGTTCCTCGTCCACGCGACCGTCGGGGTCGTGGAGGGTCCGTTCGACATCACCCGACTGGTGGCGTCAGTCGTCGGCGACGACTCGGAGCCCGGCTGATGGCGACGCTCGGCCTCGTGGTCCATGAGGGACGTGAGGCAGCCGTGGTGCAGGCCGACGACCTCGGGGAAAGGCTCTCCGCGGAGGGACACGAGGTCCGGCGCCTAACCGAACCCGGCGGAGCCGACGGCCTCGACCTGGTCGTGAGCCTCGGTGGCGACGGCTCGATCCTGCGTGCCGTGAACCTCCTCGACGGTCGACCGGTGCCGGTGCTGGGCGTCAACTTCGGCCAGCTCGGCTATCTCACCGCCTGTGAGCCCGACGACGTCGATGTTGCCGTCAGCCGCGTGCTGTCGGGCGAACACGACATCGAGGAAAGGATGATGCTCGCCGTCGAGGTCCGCCGGGCCGATGGCACGGTCGTCGGCAGCGACCACGGGCTGAACGAGTTGGTGGTCGAACGGACCGGGCACACCATCCGGCTGGGCCTGTCGTTCGACGGCTCCTTCTTCACCTCGTATGCCGCAGACGGACTCATCGTGGCGACGCCCACCGGTTCGACGGCCTACGCCTTCTCCGCACGTGGGCCGATCGTGGACGCCCTGCACCGGTCGCTCCAAATCACGCCGGTTTCCGCCCACATGCTGTTCGACCGCACGCTCGTGGTCGGCCCGGAGACCGAGATCACCCTCGGGGTCCTCGGCGACCGTCCGGCGACGTGCACGGTCGACGGCCGGGAGGTCGCTCCGCTCGATCCCGGAGACCTCGTGGTGTGCACTGCCAGCGAGCGGACGGCGAGGCTCGTGACCTTCGGCGGGCGCGGCTTCGAGCGGGTACTCAAGGCCAAGTTCGGTCTCGAGGACCGCTAGCGGCGGAACCCTTTCCGGTCGGGTATCAGGCGGGGATGACCACGGCCATGCCCGGGTTCCGCGCGCGCCGCAAGTTCTACCGGTAGGTTGGCGTTCCGTGACCAAACACATCTTCGTCACGGGCGGCGTTGCCAGTTCGCTCGGAAAGGGCCTCACTGCCGCCTCCCTGGGCCGCCTCCTCAAGCAGCGGGGACTCCGGGTCCTGATCCAGAAGTTGGACCCGTACATCAACGTCGATCCGGGAACCATGAACCCGTTCGAGCACGGCGAGGTCTTCGTCACCGACGACGGTGGCGAGACCGACCTCGACCTCGGCCACTACGAGCGGTTCATCGACGAGAACCTCACCCGCGACTCGAACGCCACCACCGGATCGATCTACTCCCACGTCCTGGCCGCCGAGCGGCACGGCGACTACCTGGGCAAGACCGTGCAGGTGATTCCGCACATCACCGACGAGATCAAGCGTCGCATCCACCTGCTGGCCGATGATGACGTCGACGTGCTCATCACCGAGGTCGGCGGCACCGTTGGCGACATCGAGATCCTCCCGTTCCTCGAGGCCATCCGGCAGTTCCGTCTCGACGTGGGCCTGCACAACGTCTGCTACGTCCATGTCACCCTGGTGCCGTACATCGCTCCATCGGGTGAGCACAAGACCAAGCCCACCCAGCACTCGGTCATTGAGCTCCGCGGCCGGGGCATTCAGCCGGACGCCATCGTCTGCCGCAGCGACGAGCCGGTGGGCGAGGCCCTCTGCCGCAAGATCTCGAACCTGTCGAGCGTGCCGTTGGCGGCGGTCGTCAGCGCACCCGACGCCGACAGCCTCTACGAGATCCCCCTCATCCTCCACGACGAGGGCCTCGACGACACGGTCTGCGACCTGCTTCGCATCGATGCCGGGGAACCCGACCTCGATGAGTGGAAGGCGCTCAACCGCCGGGTCGAGGCCGCCACGGTCCCGGTTCGTGTCGGCCTCATCGGCAAGTACGTCAGCCTCGTCGATGCCTACCTGTCGGTGGTCGAATCGCTCAACCATGCCGGTATCCACCACGGCGTCGACGTCCAGATCGAGTGGATCCAGGCGGAGGACGTAGAGGGCCTGCTGGTCGCCGACCGGCTGCGCGACCTCGACGGCATCGTCATCCCGGGCGGTTTCGGATCGCGTGGCATCGAGGGGAAGATCGCCGCAGCCGGCTATGCGCGTGAGCAGGAGATTCCCTGCCTGGGCCTCTGCCTGGGCCTCCAGTGCATGGCCGTCGACTTCGGCCGCAACGTTCTCGCTCTCGAGCGGGCGCACTCTTCCGAATTCGATCCGACCTCGCCGCACCCGGTGATCGACCTCATGGAGTCGCAGCGCGACGTCGACGACAAGGGCGGCACCATGCGGCTCGGCGCCTACGTGGCCCAGTTGCGGCCCGATTCGAGGGTGCGCGAAATCTACGGCGAGGACGTCGTCTCCGAGCGGCACCGCCACCGCTACGAGTTCAACCCCCGCTACCGCCAGCGCTTCGAGGCTGCCGGCCTCCATTGTTCCGGCGAGTCTCCCGACGGCCGCTTGGTCGAATTCATCGAACTCGAGGACCATCCGTTCTGGATCGCCACGCAGGCCCATCCCGAGTTCAAGAGCCGCCCGGACCGCCCGGCGCCCCTGTTCCGGGCCTTCGTCGAGGCAGCGCTCCGTCGAGCCGAGGGCAGAAACCCGCAACTGCTCCAGGTCGACGCCGCCGCCGAGGGATGACGTCGGCCGTATCGGGCGGCTTCCGCAAGACATCGGAGCGCCTGGTCCACGAGGGCTACATCGTCAGCCTCTTCGAGGCGGAATTCGAGGGACCGGGCGGCGAGCACATCTCGCGCGACGTGATCCGCCATCCTGGCGCCGTGGCGGTGGTCGCCGTCGATGGCGACGAGGTGGTACTGGTCCGACAGTTTCGGGCCGCCCTCGAGGCGGAAATGCTCGAAATCCCTGCCGGGAAGCTCGACGTCCCGGGCGAGCCGCTGGAGGCCGCTGCCCGAAGGGAGCTGGTCGAGGAGGCCGGCCTCGATGCGCCGCAACTCGAACTCCTGGTGAGGTTCCACAACTCGGGTGGCTTCTGCGACGAGGAGACCAGCGTGTTCCTCGCCACCGAACTCGTCGAGGCCACGCCGGAGGCGGTCAGCGTCGAGGAGCAGTACCTCACGGTCGAACGGGTCCGGCTCGACGACGTCCACGACCTGATCGCCGATGGCACCATCACCGATGCCAAGACGGTCATCGGCCTGTTGACGGCCCTGCGCCGCCTCCGGCGGTGAGGGTGCGGCCGGCCCACCTGGCACGGCGCTTCGTCGGGTCGCTACGGCGGGGCGATGTGGCGCCCACCGATGCCGACTGGGTGCACCTCTGCCTTCTCGAGGGCGAGGCGGAACTCTGGGAGCGGATGTCGGACGCCGACCGGCGCCACGCGCTCGGCGTCGCCCGGAAGGTCGACGGGCAGTTGGGTGGCGCACCGCGCCCGGTTCTGGCCGCGGCCCTCCTGCACGATGTGGGGAAGGTCACCAGCGGTCTCGGGACGTGGGCCCGCGTGGCGGCCACCCTGGTCGGCGCCGTCACGTCGGCGTCACGACACGAACGCTGGGCGGCCCGACGCGGGGCACGTGGTCGGCTGGGCCGCTACCTCCGACACCCCGCCGAGGGGGCGGCGCTGCTGTCGGACTCGGGAAGCGATCCGCTCACGGTCGCCTGGGCCGCCGAGCACCACCGCCCGAGTTTGAGGTGGACGGTGGAGGCGTCGGTCGCCGAGGCCCTCTGGAGCGCCGACGACGACTGACGGTCCGGCGCTACCGGCCGAGCAGGCCGATGTTGTGCCGGGCGCGCTCGAGGGTGGCCGAGGCCACCTCGGCTGCCTTGTCCGCACCGACGGCCAGCAGCCGGGAGGTCTCGGCGGGATCGTCGGCCAGGTCGTGGTAGCGGGCCTGGATCGGGCGGAGCATCTCGATGACCGCCTCGGCGGTGGCGGCCTTGAGGTCTCCGTAGCGCTCGATGCCCTCGGCGGCCTCGGCCGGCCCACGACCGGTGGCGGCTCCGAGGATCGAGAGCAGGTTCGACACGCCGGGCTTGGCCTCGACGTCGTAGCGGACCTCGCCGTCGCTGTCGGTGACGGCGCGCTTGACCTTCTTCTCGACGGCGGCGGGTTCGTCCAGCAGTGAGATCGAGCCCTGGGGGCTGTCCTCGGACTTGGACATCTTGTTGTCGGGCTGCTGGAGGTCCATGACCCGTGCGCCGGCCGGCGGCACGACCGCCTCGGGTACCACGAACGTGTCGCCGTAGCGCGAGTTGAAGCGCTCGGCGATGTCGCGGGTGAGTTCGATGTGCTGGCGCTGGTCCTCGCCGACCGGGACCTCGTCGGTGTCGTAGAGGAGGATGTCGGCGGCCTGGAGTGCGGGGTAGGTGAAGAGGCCGCCCGACACGAACCCGGCCTGGTCGGACTTGTCCTTGAACTGGGTCATGCGGCGCAGTTCGCAGAAGGCGGCCGTGCACTCCATGAGCCAGGCGCACTCGGAGTGCTCGTGGACGTGGCTCTGCACGAACAGGGTGCAGCGGTCGGGGTCGAGCCCGACCGCGACGAGCATCTGCGTCAGCGACAGCGTCGAGGCTCTCAGTTCCGCCGGATCCTGCGGAGCGGTGAGGGCGTGGAGGTCGACGACGCAGTAGACGGTCTCGGCCCGGTCCTGGAGGTCCACCCAGTTGCGGAGTGCTCCGAGGAGGTTCCCGAGGTGGACCGAACCGGACGGCTTGATGCCGGAGAAGACTCGTGACATGGCGGGCAGGGTAGCGGGAGGCCTGAGGTCGGGTGGGGAGGAGGGGGCATTCCGCTCCCCGCCGGGACCCGGGCCATACACCGCAGGTCGCCAACGACTCCCTAGGGTCTGGAGCCGTGAGCGTCACAGTCACCACCCCCGTCTATGAGGGCCCCTTCGACCTGCTGCTGCACCTGATCCTGAAGGAGGAGGTGGAGCTCTACGAGGTCCAACTGTCGACGATCGTCGACGAGTTCATCGCCGAGTTGGGTCGCCTCGGGGAACTCGACCTCGAGGTGGCCACCGAGTTCCTCCTCATCGCGTCGATCCTCGTCGAGCTCAAGACCCGACGGCTGCTTCCCGGCAACAACGACCTCGACCTCGACGAGGAGTTCGCCGCATGGGAGGAACGCGACCTCCTGCTGGCCCGATTGCTGGAGTGCAAGACCTTCAAGGACGCTGCAATCGTCCTCCGCCGGTTGTCCGCCGAGGCGTGTCTCTCGAGGCCGCGCCTGGCGGGACCCGATGTCCACCTCCTCGACCTGACGCCCGACCTGCTCGACGGTGTGATGCCCGACGACCTGCACCGGGCCTATCTGCGGGCGTTCGAGCCGAGGCCCGTCGAGCATGTCGACACGTTCCACATCGCACCGATTCGGGTCAGCGTCGCGGACGCCGTCAACGAACTGGTTGCGACGTTGCCGACCTCGGGACCGACGACCTTCCGGCGCATGACCCGAGACCTCGACGAGCGCCTGGAGGTCGTGGTCCGCTTCCTCGCCGTGCTCGAGCTCTACAAGCAGGGCGTGATCGACATCGACCAGGTGGGTGCCTTCGGGGACATCCACGTGCAGTGGCGGGCAGGAGCCGATCCCACCGACGTCGACCTTGTCGACGCCTACGAGGGCTGACCGGTGGAAGTCCTGCCGGGTGGCGGAGAAGGGGTCGCCGAGAACGCCGACGCAGGGGTCCGACGGGCCGTCGAGGCCATGCTCATGGTCGCCCTCGACCCGGTGCCCCCCAACCTCCTTGCCCAGCTCCTCGAGGTCGCGACCGACGAGGTGGAGCGCATCTGCAGTGAGCTGGCTGCGGCCTATGAGGAGGAGGGTCGCGGGTTCGCCCTCGTCCGGGTGGCCGGCGGCTTCCGCTACCAGAGCCATCCCGACCAGGCGGCATGGGTTGAGCGGTTCGTGCTCGAGGGACAGAGTTCACGGCTCACCAGCGCAGCCCTCGAGACGTTGGCGATCGTCGCCTACAAGCAACCCGTGTCGAGGGCCCAGGTCTCGGCGATCCGCGGCGTCGACGTCGACGGTGTGATGCGCACGCTCCAGCACCGTGGCTACATCGTCGAACTGTCGCGAGACCCCGGCCCCGGCAATGCGGTGCTGTTTGGCACGACACCGTTCTTCCTCGAACACCTGGGCCTCGACTCGGTGCACGACCTGCCGCCGCTGGGTGAGTTCGTACCTGGTGCCGAGGTCGTCGAGGCCCTCGAGCGGGGCCTCCGTGTGGGTTCCGACCTTGTCGAGGACGGCGAACCCATCGACGAGCCCGTCGATGCCGAGGAGCCGTCCGTCGCCGAGGTGTTCGGTTCCGGCGGCCCCGTCGAGGCCTGACCGGCCGGCCGGGGAGCGGGACATGACGGACGCCGCCGGAGAGGGCGTGCGCCTCCAGAAGGTGTTGGCCCGGGCCGGCTTCGGGAGTCGGCGCACCTGCGATGACCTCATCGCTGCCGGCCGGGTCCGGGTGGACGGCGCGGTCGCCGTGCTGGGCCGTCGGGTCGATGCGGAGACGGCCCAGATCCTCGTCGACGGAGCACCGGTCGGGGTTCGTCCCGGGCTCGTCTACTACCTGCTCAACAAGCCGGTCGGGGTCGTGACGACCGCCGACGATCCCCAGGGCCGCCCGGTGGTGGTGGGCCTGGTCCCCGACGAGCCCCGGGTCTTCCCGGTCGGGCGCCTCGACCTCGACACGGAGGGGCTCCTGCTCTTGACCAATGACGGGGAGATCGCCAACCGCATCACCCACCCCTCGTACGGGGTCGAGAAGGAGTACGTGGTGCACGTGGAGGGGTCACCGACGCGATCCGTCCTGCGGCAGTTGCGCGAGGGCGTCGAGCTCGACGACGGGGTGACCGCACCGGCACGGGTGACCCCCGTCGAGCCGAACGTCCTCCGTCTGGTCATCCACGAGGGCCGCAACCGCCAGGTGCGGCGCATGTGCGACGCCGTCGGGCACCCCGTCATCCGACTCGTCCGAACCCGGATCGGGCCCCTGGCCGACCGCTCGATCCGACCCGGCACCTGGCGGCACCTCGAGACCGACGAGTTGCGGGCACTCGAGCGGGCGGTCGCCGACGGCGCCTGAGCCGCTGCCCGGAAACCGTCGGGCCGCCGAGGGGGGCGGCCGGTAGCATCGGCGCCATGGCACGCCTCCCGGGTCCCGTCGGGGACCATTCGCGTCCGGGGCGGGTCGTCCGATGAGTCGGCGGGCCACCGTCGTGGGAGTCGGGCTGATCGGCGGTTCGATCGGCTTGGCCCTCCGGGAACTGGGCTGGCACGTCAGCGGCGTCGATCCCGACGGGGAGCGCTGCTCGCGCGGACTCGAACTCGGGGCCCTCGACGCCGCCGGTTGGGATCCGGCCGCCGAGGTCACCTTCGTGGCGACGCCCGTCGGGCTGGTCGCCGGGCTGGTCGCCGAGGCGCTGGACGCCTCGCCGAGCGGGCTCGTGACCGACGTGGGCAGCGTCAAGGCGTCGATCGTCGAGGCCGTCGACGATCCCCGGTTCGTCGGTGGCCACCCGATGGCCGGTTCGGAACTGGACGGCGTCGAGGGGGCCGATGCGTCGATGTTCCGCGGGGCCAACTGGGTGCTCACCCCGGGTGGGGCGACCGCCGACTCCGCCTTCGCCCGTGTGCGTTCGATCGTGCGGTCACTCGGCGCCGAGGTTGTGACCCTCTCGCCGGACCGTCACGACGCCCTCGTGGCGCTCGTCTCCCACGTCCCGCATCTGACCGCTGCGTCGCTGGTCGGGCTCGCCGCACGGAGGTCCGAGGAGCACTCGGCGATCTTGCGACTAGCGGCGGGCGGCTTCCGGGACATGACCCGGGTCGCGGCAGGACAACCGGGGATCTGGCCCGACATCTGTGCCGAGAACCGGGCAGCCATCACCGAGGCCCTCGACGACCTGATCGGGGCGCTGGGAGAGGTGCGACGAGAGGTCGCGGAGGCCAATGGGGATCGGTTGCTCCACCGCCTCGAGTCCGCACGGACGGCGCGGGTGAGCCTTCCCACGGGTGCGCCGCCGCCGTCCGAACTGCTCGAGGTCCGGGTCCCGGTGCTCGACCGCAAGGGGGAGATTGCTTCGATCGCCGCCCTCGCCACCGATCTCGACGTCAACATCTACGACCTCGAGATCGCACACTCTGCCGAGGGTGACCGGGGCGTGGTCGTCCTGATCGTGGATGCCCCAATGGCCGACCGGCTCACAGAGGGCCTCGAGGGACTGGACTACCGGCCCACCTCGCGCCCGCTGACGCAGGGCTGAGCCGTGTCGGTCTTCGAGGTAGGGCCGGGCGGGCCGCTCCGGGGGCGCCTGAGCGTTCCGGGCGACAAGTCGATTTCCCACCGGGTGCTCCTGCTGGCAGCCCTTGCGGATGGCACGTGCACGATTCGCGGTCTGAGCGACGGCCTGGACGTCCGCTGCACGCTGTCGATCATCAGGCAAGTCGGTGCGGATGTGGACGAGGGCTCCGACGGGACCCTGCGGATCCGGGGCGGCCGGTTGCATGGGCCCGACGACGTGCTCGACGTCGGCAACTCGGGCACCGGAATCCGCCTCCTGGCAGGGATGCTCGCCGGTCTGCCGTTCCGGTCGGTGCTCGACGGCGACGCCTCCATCCGTCGACGCCCCATGGACCGCGTGCTGGCGCCGCTGGCGCAGATGGGGGCCCGTGTGTCGGGCTCCGATGGGTCGACGCTGGCGCCGTTGGCGATCGATGGTGGCGGCCTGACGGGCATCGAGTACGAGTCGCCGGTGGCGAGCGCACAGGTCAAGGGCTGTGTCCTGTTCGCCGGACTGTCGGCCGACGGGCCCACGACGGTGGTCGAAGCGCTGCAGACCCGGGCCCACACCGAGGAACTGTTCGCCGTCACGGGAATCGACGTCGTCGAGGAGCCCGGACGGATCACGGTCTCGCCGGGGCGACCCGTCCCATTCGACCACGAGGTCGAGGGCGACCCTTCGCAGGCCGCCTTTTGGGCTGTGGCGGCGTCGATCGTTCCGGGTTCGGAGGTCGTGGTCCAGGACGTGTACCGGGGGCCGGCGCGTGGTGGCTTCGTGGATGTGCTGCGACGGATGGGCGCCGACCTCGACCACGATCCGGACGGCGGCGACCTGACGGTGCGTGCCGCTGCCCTGCATGGCACGGTCGTGGGCGCCGAGGAGGTGCCGGGCCTGGTGGACGAGATTCCGGTCCTTGCCGTCGCTGCGGCCTGTGCCGAGGGGGAGACCCGCTTCGAGGGTGTGGCGGAGCTCCGGGTCAAGGAGAGCGACCGGATCGCAACGGTCGAGGGCCTCCTCGAGGCGATGGGAGGCTCGGTGCGGACCGAGGGCGACGTCCTGGTGGTCGAGGGCGGGCGCCTGCGCGGCGCCTCCGTCCGTTCGCACCACGACCATCGGATCGCCATGGCGGGGGCGGTGGCCGCCCTGGTGGCCGACGGTCCGACCACCGTCGACGGCTGGGATGCGGTGGCCACGAGCTATCCGGGCTTCGCAGATGACCTGGCCGCACTACGTGGTGGGGGAGACTGAGCGCATGTCCGGTCTCGAGGTGATCGCGATCGATGGCCCGGCCGGTTCGGGCAAGACGACGATCGCAAGGGCGCTTGCCGACCGGCTCGAGTTGGCGTACCTGGACACCGGTGCCATGTATCGCGCCGTCGCGTTCGCCGCCCTGCGGGCCGGGACCGATCTCGGGGACGAGGTGGCGGTCGCCCGGACCGCACGGGACATGGTCCTGCACCTCGACCGGACCTCCTGTGTCGTCGACGGGGTGGACGCCACCCTGGCCATCAGGGGCCCCGAGGTCACCTCGGCGGTCAGCGTGGTGGCGGCGATGGTCGATGTGCGTGTCGAACTGGTCGAACGCCAGCGGAACTGGGTTGGGGAGCGGGGCGGTGGGGTCGTCGAGGGCCGGGACATCGGCTCGGTCGTGTTTCCCGAGGCCCGCCTCAAGGTGTACCTGACGGCGTCTCCGGAGGTGCGGGCGCGTCGTCGAGCCGGTGAGACGGGCGACGTCGACGTCGCGGCGGTCGCCGCCGACATCCGACGCCGCGACGCCGCCGACAGCGGCCGTGAGGCCAGCCCCCTCGTCGAGGCGGACGGATCGGTCACCCTCGACACGTCGGAACTGACCGTCGACGAGGTGGTGGAAGCGATCGTGGCGCTGCTTCGATGAGCGATTCAGGCCTCGGGCAGGAGATGGGGCTGGTCGACCGGGTCGTCTACCGCTTCTGCTGGTCGATGCTCTGGTTGGCCCTCAAGGCGTGGTTCCGCTTCCGGGTGGTCGGCAAGGAGCACCTTCCGAAGGTCGAGCCGTACATCCTCGCTCCGGTCCACCGGTCGTACCTCGACACGCCCGTGGGCGGCATGGCCACTTCCCGCCGGTTGCGGTTCCTCGGCAAGGAGTCGCTCTGGAACTCGAGGTTTGCCGGCCGCTTCCTCACCATCGTCGGTGGCTTCCCGGTGGAGCGGGGCACAGCCGACCGGGCGGCGCTGCGGGCGTGTCAGGAGGTGCTCGAGCGTGGCGAGCCGATGGTGATGTTCCCCGAGGGAACCCGGCGGCACGGTCCGGTGGTGCTGGCCGAGGAGATGCACGCCGGGCCTGCGTTCGTCGCCGTCCGGGCGGGCGTGCCGATCGTGCCGATGGGCATTGCCGGCACCGACCACGCCATGCCGGGTGGTTCGGCGTTCATCCGGCCCACCAAGGTGTTCCTGGTGATAGGGGAGCCGATCAGGCCGCCGGTGCTCGAGGGACGGGTGCCGCGTCGGGTGGTCGAGGAGTTCACCGAGGAGTTGCGGCAGCAGATGCAGGTGGTGTTCGACGAGGCGCAGCGGCTGGCGGGACGACCGGCGCTTCCGCGGCCTGTTCTCCCAGAACCACTCGACGGGGACTGAGGGCTCAGATCTGGTCGAGGGCGGCCAGTGCCCCGGACGCCCCGACGGAGCGGTCGTCGAAGTGGGCCACGGGTGGCGGGGCACCGAATCCGAGGCCGACGAAGCCGCGGACGGCGGCGAGCAGGTCTCGAAGGTTGCGCGGCGGCGGGAAGTACTCGTTTTCTTCGGTGTGTCGCACCACCTCGATGCCGTCTGCGGGGGCGAGCGTGGCGAGTACAGCGTCGACGACCTCTTCCGGGGCCGAGGCACCGGCGGTGACGCCGACCGTGCCGGAGAGGTCGTCGGGGAGTTCGTTGGCGCGGTTGATCCAGACCACCCGTCGGCAGCCGGCCTCCTCGGCGAGTTTCACGAGTGCCTTGGTGTTCGAGCTGTTGGTCGAGCCGATCACGACGACGGCGTCGCAGCGGTCGACCAGGTCGAGGAGCGCCCCCTGGCGGTTGGTGGTGGCGAAGCAAAGGTCGCTGCGGCCCGGCGACCACAGTGCGGGCCACCGTTCGCCGGCGGCATCGAGGACGCCGGACCAGTCTCGATGGCTGAGCGTGGTCTGGGCGAGGACCGCCACGTTGTCGCCGAGGTCGGGGAGTGCGTCAATGTCGCTCGGATGCTCGACGCGGTGCATGGCCTCGGGCGCCACGGCCATCGTGCCTACCGCCTCTTCGTGCCCCTCGTGGCCGACGTAGACGACCTGGAAGCCCATGCGGGCCCGTGTCTTGACCTCGTGGTGGACCTTGGTGACGAGCGGGCAGACGGCGTCGACCGTGTAGCCACCGACCCCGTGTGCCCGCTGGACGATGTCGGGGGCCGAGCCGTGGGCGGAGAGCATGACCGGGGCGCCTTTGGGGACTTCTTCGATGTCCTCGACGAACACCACGCCCAGGGCCTCGAAGCGTTCGACCACGAGCTTGTTGTGGACGATCTCGTGGTAGCAGTAGACGGGCTCGTCGAAGGTCCGAACCAGCCAGGCCAGCGCCTTGATGGCCATCTCGACGCCGGCACAGAATCCCCGTGGTTCGGCGAGCAGCACGCGATCGACGTCCATGCAGCGACCCTACCGGCCTGCATCGTGTGGGGCGGTTGGGCCAGCGCAGCGTCGGTTCCCGGCTCTCCTGGGACCGTCGTCGCTGGGCCCGTCGGTAGCCTTGGCGCCATGTCCGCCCCCGTGGTGGTCGCCGTCGTCCCCGATTCGCCAGCACAGCGGGCCGGGGTCGCGCCCGGTGACTGCATCCTCGCCATCAACGAGCAGGTTCCCCGCGACGTCATCCAGTATCAGTTGCTGGTCGACGAGCCATCGTTGCTGCTCGAAATCGACCGTGGCGGGCTGCGTCACGACATCGAGGTCGACAAGGCCGCCGGTGCGCCGTTGGGCGTCGAGGTCGACAGCCCGTTGTTCGACCGGGTCCAGACCTGCGACAACCATTGCGAGTTCTGTTTCATCTACCAGTTGCCGCCGGGGATGCGCCGCAGCCTCTACCTCAAGGACGACGACTACCGCCTGTCGTTCCTGTACGGCAACTTCACGACGCTGACCCGCTTCACCGAGGCCGACCTCGAGCGGGTCGTCACCGAGCGACTCGGCCCCCTCTACGTGAGCATCCACGCCACCGATCCGGGTAAGCGCACCGAGATGTTGCGCAACCGCCGGGGCGGCACGAGCCTGCGGTGGCTGCGGGTGCTCCTCGACCACGGCATCGAGGTCCACGGTCAGGTGGTGGTGTGCCCCGGTGTGAACGACGGACTCTGGTTCGAGGACACGCTCGCCGGCGTCGCTGAGCGGTTCGCCGACCTTGCCAGTCTCTGCGTGGTGCCGCTCGGTGTGAGCCGGTACACGACCGAGGAGCGGATGCGGCCCCACACGGTCGACGAGGCGGCGTTCGTGGTCGACACGGTCGAGGCCTGGCAGGAGGTGTTCGCGGCGGCGGTCGGTCGGCGCCTCGTATTCGCAGCCGACGAGTACTACCTGCTGGCCGGCCGGGAGTTCCCGCCGGCCGAGGCGTATGAGGGCTTCCCGATGCACGAGGACGGGATCGGCATGGCCCGTTCGTTCGAAGAGGGATTCCTGGGCGGCAGGTCGGATGGTTTCACGGGTCGGGCGTCCGGCTTCTTCCAGGCCGTCGACGGAGCTCCGGCTGCCGGGTTCCGTGCGCCCCGACTCGACGGTGATGGCCTCGGTACGCCGGTCCGGCTCGGTGTGCGGCGAGGCGCCCCGGTGGCGGTGTTGACCGGTGAACTCGGTGCCCCGGTGCTCGGACCGCTGGTGGAGGGCCTGGGCAGGTCCGACCTGCGTGTGCTGCCGGTCGAGAACCGCTTCTTCGGGGGCAACGTGGGCGTGACGGGCCTCCTCGTCGGCGAGGACCTCATCCGGGTCCTAGCGGAGCAACCGGAGGGTCATCGGTACCTGCTTCCGGACGTCTGCATCAGTGGCGGCCGGTTCCTCGACGGCCTCGTGCCTGATGACCTGCCGCGTCCCGTGGAGGTCGTGGCGACGGACGGGGCCTCGCTCCGGGAGGCGCTGGCATGATTCCGGTGGTTGCGATCGTCGGGCGCCCGAACGTCGGCAAGTCGACGCTTCTCAACCGGATCATCGGGCGACGCGAGGCGATCGTCGAGGAGCGTCCCGGGGTGACTCGGGATCGCAAGGAGGTTGCCGCCTCCTGGCGGGGTCGCCCCTTCATGCTCGTAGACACCGGTGGATGGCTGGCCGGCGGTGACTCGCTCGACGACCAGGTCAGCCGCCAGAGTGAGAAGGCCATCGCCGACGCCCACACCGTGCTGTTCGTGGTGGACGCGACCGTCGGGGTTACCGAGGACGACGATCGGGTGGCTGCGCTGTTGCGCGGCCGTGCCGACACCGTGATCGTGGTCGCCAACAAGGTCGACGACCGGGTGCACGAGGCGGCGAGCTGGGAGATGCTCACGCTGGGCCTCGGCGACCCGGCGGCGGTGAGTGCCCTGCACGGCCGGGGGACCGGCGATCTGCTGGATCGCCTCGTCGACCTGCTGCCGGCAGAGGACGTGCCCGACGATGCCGAGGTATCCATGGAAGATGACGCTCCACGGGTGCTGGGAGTGTCCATCGTCGGGCGTCCGAACGTCGGCAAGTCGACGCTGTTCAACCGCCTCATCGGCGAGGAGCGGGCTGTCGTCCACGACCGTCCCGGCACCACGCGCGACTCGGTCGACACGGTCGTCGAGACCGGGTTCGGTCCGGTCCGGTTCATCGACACGGCCGGGATGCGCCGCAAGGCCAGGATCGACGAGGACACCGAGTACTACTCACTGGTGCGTGCGCTCAAGTCGGTCGACACGTCCGATGTGGCGCTCCTGGTGATCGACGCCACGATTGGCGTCACCCACCAGGACCAGCGCCTCGCTGAGCGGGTCGATGCTGCGGGGTGCCCGATCGTGGTGCTGCTCAACAAGTGGGACCTGTGTGACACCGAGCAGCGGGAGGATGTCACCGAGCAGGTGGGGCAGCGCCTGCACTTCGTGGGCGACGCTCCGGTGTTGCGTATCAGCGCACTGACGGGGAAGAACGTGGGGCGCCTCTGGCCGGCCCTGTCCGAGTCGATCGAGGGCTACCGCACCCGGATTCCGACCCGTCGGGTCAACGACGTAGTCCGTGCCGCCCAGGTCGCGCATCCTGCACCAGCTGGGGCCCGGATCCTCTACGCCACCCAGGGTGCCACCGATCCGCCGACCTTCACGCTGTTCGCCAACCGGGAGGTCCCGAGGACGTGGCTTCGGTACCTCGAGCGCCGCCTGCGCGACGATCTGGGCCTTGGCTCGACGCCCATCAAGTTGCGGGTGCGCCGGCGCTCGGAATAGGTGGCTTCGGGGGTCGACGACCCGTTGTGGGCACGGAAACGATCCAGGTCTCGCGACCCATCTGGTCGTGGCCGTGGACGGGGGGTATCATGAGCGCGGATGCGCACTCTGGTACTGACCCTCGTGGGCCTCGTGTGCCTGGCAGCCACCTTCAGCTGGGCACGTTCGGCGAGGCACCGCTACCGGCTGATCCACCGGATCGACGCCGAGTCGTCGCCTGACGCCTACACGCTGGCCTGGTCGACCTTCCGCAAGGAGTCCCACTCGGCGATCCTCTACGGGTTGTTGGCGGTGGTGTCGTTCGTCAGCGCCTACTTCGACTCTGCCGGTGTGTCGATCCTGTTTGCCCTCGTCGGACTGCCGGCCCTGGTTTCCTCGGTCTGGGCGCGCAATTCCGTCCGTGAGGCTCGCATGGCTCGCCAGAGGATCGACATCGAGCGTCGTGCCCAGGAGGCGCTGGACCAGGAGGACCTGGCCCCCAAGGCATGGGCCGCCCGACTCGCCCCCGAGGACCTTCCCGAGTTTTCCGGCTTCGACGTGGGACGCGTCTACCAGGCGGGCACCGGCCTCATGGCCGGCGACTTCTTCGACGTCTTCAAGGCTTCTCCGACGCGGCTGGCAGCGGTCATCGGTGATGTCGCCGGCCATGGCATCGAGTCGTCGATCACCGCCTTTCAGGCCAAGTATCTGCTGCGGTCGTTCCTCGCCCAGTTTCGCGATCCGGCGCAGGCGCTCGAGGAACTCAACCGGCAGATGTCGTCGGTCGACCGGGGTGAGGAGTTCATTTCGCTGGTCGTGCTGGTGTTCGACACCGAGGCGGAGACGTTGCGGTACGCCTCGGCGGGTCACCCGGCCACGTTCCTGTTCCATGAGCGGGAGGTTCGACCGTTGAAGTCGACGGGTCCGTTGCTGATGCTGGATGCGGAGGGCACCTACTTCAGCCGCGAGATTCCGCTTGAGCGTGACGACATGGTGCTGCTCTACACCGACGGCCTGGCTGAGGCCCGGACCGGCGACGACCAGTTCGGCGAGCAGCGGATCGGCGATGCCCTGCGGCGTGACCCGGGGATCGCCCCCGACGTGCTCTGCAAGCAGTTGCTCGACTCGGTCAACGACTTCAGCCATGGGATCGTCGAGGACGACATCGCCATTCTGGCGATCCGCAAGACCTGAATCCTGCGCCCGGAACCTCCACCATGCCCTGGTGCGCCTCGTGCGGCAAGTACCTCAGCCCGAACGCCGTGTCGGTCGTCGGTACCTGTCCCACGTGCGGTGTCCGGGTCGAGGATTCGGATGGCAAACCGGCGAGGTCGCAGAAGATCCCTTGGCACTTCTGGGTCTTCGCCTCTGCGGCGGCGATTTACCTGGCCTGGCGCCTGGTCGAGGGCATCGTCAGGTTGGTGACCTGAGGCCGCTCAGCGCCAGGGGGAGACTGCCTTCCCGGCGAGGGGGAAGATCGACTCGTCGCCGCCGGCGTCTTCTGCGACTGCTGTGCGCTCGTCGTCGGAGATCGGGGCGAAGTGGGCGGCTGCCCCGATGGCCCGTCGTGCCGTCTCCGGGTCGCTGGGGGTGCAGAAGGCGTGGATGCCCGGGGTCGAGAGGGCGAACCGGACGCCGAGTTCGATGCCCTCATCGGTGCGGTGCGGCTCGTACCAGGTCATGGCGTCGGGTCGGCGGTCGCCCCAGGGCCGCCACGCCACCGCCTTGATGGCCATGACGCCGACGTTGCGGGCGGCACATTCCTCAAGCAGTACCTCGGCGTCGGCCCGGTAGACGGGGTCGGCCCAGACGCGCGGGTAGACGGGGAGCATGACCGTGTCGACGTCGTAGCGGCGGATGGCTTCGAGGTGGGCCCGGGGGGCGCCGAGGTCGTGTCCGGTGATGCCGATGAAGCGGGTGAGGCCCTGTTCGCGGGCGTCGAGGATCACTTCGAAGGCTTCGGCCCTGCGGTCCAGTTCGTCGATCGAGGTGACCCCGTGGGCCTGGTAGAGGTCGAGTTGGTCGATCTGGAGGCGGGTGAGCGTCTTGTCGAGGCGCTCCCGTGCCCGGTCGCGTTCGGTTTCGCCGGTCTTGCCGGCGATGAACAGCCGGTCCCGCACGGCCGGCAGGTGGGGTCCGACCGCACGTTCGGCGAGCCCGTAGCCGGGGGCGATGTCGAGGTGGTTGATCCCTGCGGCGAGGGCCGCGGCCAGGAACGGCTCGGCAGTCTCGGGGGAGTCGGTGGCGAAGGCGGCCCCGCCCAGGATGGCGACGCTGCTGTGGTGGCCTGTGCGGCCGAGGCGGCGCGTCTCCATTTCAGGGGCTCCCGTGTTCGGCGGCAGGGAGGCGGTCAGCGATGCCGTCCCATGGCTGTCTGCGCAGCAGCCGTTCGACGGATGCGTCGCTGGTCGGGTCCATCGGTCCATGCTCGCATGGACGTTTCGGGGCCGACGCAGCGGGCTGGGCGCGGACCCGCACCGATAGGGTGGCGGCTCCACAGCGGGCTGTGGCGCAGCTTGGTTAGCGCGTCGGTCTGGGGGACCGAAGGTCGGGAGTTCAAATCTCCCCAGCCCGACCATCAACGTGCAGGTCAGGTGGTGTTTCCGTGAAACACCGTCTGGTTGTCGTCGCGTTGGGGGCCTGAGTGGGGGCCTGAAGGATCTCAGAGAAGGCCCTTCGGGGCCCTGATCCGACCCCCCCCATCGTTAACCCGACGCTGTCTCAAGAGGTAGGTGTCTCTAGTCGCGCACATATGCGATGCATCTCCAGCCCATGACGCCGGCAGAGAGGCAGTTGACCGACTCGCCTGCGTACTTGCCGATGCCGACCAAGCAATTCATGACACCGGTTCCGCGACTAACGCATGTGCTTTCGTCAACTACAGGCCAGAAGTCGACCGCAACAAGACCGGAGGAGGCCGTTGTCGTCGGCCGTGTTGTCGTCGGGGGTCGAGTCGTTGTTGGCGTTTGCGAAGGTGGTGGCCTAAAGCCGTCCGGCCAAGAAGTTCCAGCGTCGTGCCAGGTGCCAGTCAGGACAGTATTGGTAAGCACGCTTGACGTGAGATCGGCGCCATCAAGTCGGGCGTTGGTGAGCTTCGCCCCGCGGAGATTCGCCCCAGAGAGGCTCGCCTCGGAGAGGTTCGCCCCACGGAGGTACGCCCCGAAGAGGTTCGCCTCGGAGAGGTTCGCCCCGGAGAGGTCCACCTCGGTGAGGCTCGCCTCGGAGAGGTTCGCCCCGGAGAGGCTCGCCGCTCGGAGGTTCGCCTCGCGGAGGTACGCCCCGGAGAGGTCCGCCCCGGAGAGGTTCGCCCCCCTGAGGTCCGCCCCGGAGAGGTCCGCCCCGGAGAGGTACGCCCCGGAGAGGTACGCCCCCCTGAGGTTCGCCCCGGTGAGGTCCGCCTCAGGGACTATCGCGTACACCCCGGCAATGTCCGGATCGAAATCAGCCGGCCAGAGGGTGCGCCCATCCGCCAACGCCCCTTCGAGGTCCGCCCCATCGAGGTTTGCCCTTCTGAGGTCCGCCTCGGAGAGGCTCGCCCCGGAGAGGCTCGCCCCGGTGAGGTTCGCCCCGGTGAGGTTCGCCTCGGTGAGGTTCGCCCCGAAGAGGTTCGCCTCGGAGAGGTTCGCCTCGGAGAGGTCCACCTCGGTGAGGCTCGCCCCCTTGAGTTGCGCCCCGGTGAGGTTCGCCCCGGAGAGGTCCGACCCGGAGAGGTCCGACCCGGTGAGGTCCGACCCGGTGAGGTCCGCCCCGGAGAGGTTCGCCCCGGAGAGGTTCGCCTTGCGGAGGTTCGCCCCGGAGAGGTCCGCCCCGGAGAGGTCCGCGTTGGCAAGTTCCACCTCTCCGAGGTCCGCCCCGGAGAGGTTCGCCCCGGTGAGGTCCGCCTCAGGGACTATCGCGTACACCCCGGCAATGTCCGGATCGAAATCAGCCGGCCAGAGGGTGCGCCCATCCGCCAACGCCTCTTCGAGGTCCGCCCCGGAGAGGTCCGCCCCCTTGAGTTGCGCCCCGGAGAGGTCCGCCCCGGAGAGGTCCGCCCCGGAGAGGTCCGCCCCGGAGAGGTCCGCCCCGGAGAGGTCCGCCCCGGTGAGGTCCGCGTTGGCAAGTTCCACCTCTCCGAGGTCTGCCCCGGAGAGGTCCGCCCCCTTGAGTTGCGCCCCGGAGAGGTCCGACCCGGAGAGGTCCGCTCCGGAGAGGTCCGACCCGTAGAGGTCCGACCCGTAGAGGTCCGACCCGTAGAGGTTCGCCCCGGAGAGGTTCGCCCCGCGGAGGTCCGACCCTTCGAGGTTCGCCCCCCTGAGGTCTGCCCCGGAGAGGTACGCCCCGGTGAGGTTCGCCTCGGAGAGGTTCGCCCCGGTGAGGTTCGCCTCGGAGAGGTTCGCCCCGGAGAGGTTCGCCCCGGTGAGGTTCGCCCCGGAGAGGTCCGACCCGGAGAGGTCCGCCCCGGAGAGGTCCGCCCCGGAGAGGTCCGCCCCGGAGAGGTCCGCCCCGGAGAGGTTCGCCCCGGAGAGGTTCGCCCCGGAGAGGTCCGCCTTGCGGAGGTTCGCCCCGGAGAGGTCCGCGTTGGCAAGTTCTACCTCTCCGAGGCCCGCCCCGGTGAGGTCGAGGCCGTGCAGATCAACACCTGAGCAGAGCCAAAGATCGTTGGAGCGACTACAGCCGGCACTTTCAAGGGGATGCGGGTCCGACTTCGAAACCATGAAGACGATCACAACAACCGCTACGAGGATTGCGCCGAAGGCTGCGATGCGACGCCCCGAAATACGACTCGGTTTCGTCCTCTCAGATTCACTGCCAAGTTCCTCGGTTCGTTGACTGTCGGCCTCTAGAGGGCCGTTGACGCCGATGACCGACGGTCCAACTGGTGGCGGATCCTCTGCGGCAGCCTCCTCGGCGTTGTCTGAGTCGGACACCGACGGTGCGAACGGGGAGCGTCCGAGGACCTCGTTCATGAGTGCCAAAGGCGAAGGAGCACCGGTGTCGGCCGTGTGGGGTTCTATAGGGGACTCGCTCCAGTGGTCGCCGTCCCACCAGCGCAATCCGCTGCCGTCGAGGTCGGCGTACCAGCCTTCCCTGTGTCCATTGTCGGCCGGCACTCCTTGGAAAACGGTAACCCAATCCCAGTCCGTGGCCCAGGCAGTGCCCGTCCACCAATTGAGATCCCTGGAATCAATCGGATGGACGTACCAGCCTTCCCTGTGCCCATTGTCTGCCGGCACCCCTATGTGGGTGTTCGCAAGCGTCGGAGGCTCGGACGCAGGCAAGTGAAAGTTCTGCAGAGTGAGTTCAAGCACCTCGATGAGTTCCACACGCGGGTCAATCTCAGCCTCGCTTGACGCATCGCTGCTCACCTCTGCAAGCAACGTCGCTTTCTCACGCTCGAACTCTTCGTTCGTGAGCGCTCCGCGATCTCTGAGGTCAGCAAGTTTCGCCAACTCGTCGTAGACGCTCATTCGATACCCCCTTCAGAAGCCAAGATCGTAGAGGTCTTCGATTACTCGTGCCCACAAACGGCACACGGGAAGATCCGTGAAACTCTTCGAGGGCACTTGCTTTGAAGGCGATCGCCGACCCCCCCTCATCGTTAGTTCGGAGCTGTCCGATGAGGAGGGGGTAGGCGACATTCGCCAGTTGCTATTGACCTGCTAGATAGCCCTAGTCACGACATCGAGTCCGATGCTCGGTGGTCTGACGGTTCTTGGCCTTCTTCTCAACCCCAAGGGCCGTATCCGGCCCCGTGGACCTCGTTGTTGGGGTCGATCATCACCAGCGTGTGTCCTCCGCAAAGTTCTGGTCCACCAAACTGGTTCATCGGTTCCTGCGTACAGCTGGGCTGGGCGCAGTTGTTCTGTTCGTTGCTGGGCTGCGAGCGAGCCTGCAGTTGGGCCCTCTGTACTTCAGCCTGGTTTGCCGATTCCTGCTTGATCCTGATCCGGTCAGCTTCGGGAAGTCCCGTTACGTCATGCATTGTCAATTTGAATCTCCTTGAAGTCGAATACGAGTTGTCGAGCGTTGGCGGACCCCCCGGGCTGCGTTTCCTCACCGGAGGGTCCACCGCTGTTCCACCTACCGGCGAGGGATGAGACCCTCCTGGTAAGCCCGGAACGTGTCGTCGCACGGGGTCATGGGCCGCTCAGGGCCACTAGGTGCCGGTCCCGGACCCCTCTTGCCATCGTTGTTGCTCATGCTGTTTCCTCTTTTCTTGTTGGAAGCGCCCCTGTTAGCGCTTTGTGGTTGTCGGTTTGGTGGGGCAGATCGGTTTAGGTAGCCAGTTGTCGGGCGGTTTCGATGAGGTTGGCTTCAGCGTCTTGGAGGGCTGTGGTTGTCCGGTTGGCAGCGAGTTCGGCCCGCATGGAGATGGCTCGGCGCTGTTGGTAGTGCAGTGCCGCCACTTCGGCGGCGTGGTCTAGTGCAGCGAGGTCGGTGGCCTTCTGCGGATCGTTTTCGGCTGTGAAACCGATCTCGTTCGCCGAGGCCTGTTTCGCTGTTGCTTTGGCTGACCTTTCAGTGTTGAACGCCTCGACGGCTTCGATGTCGCTGTGTGCCAGGGCGATTTCGCTGCTTTGGACTGCTTCGAAGGCGTCCTTTGCCGCTGTGAACGCTCTGGCGTAGCGGTGCGCTGCGTTGATCAGGTCGTGGTTGACGGGATCGTTCGACGTCGGTGCCTCGACGATGGGCTGGTCGTAGTTGTGACTTTTCGGATGGGTGACAACGGTCGGGGTATAGGTCATGAGCGGCTCCCGTCATTGGGGTAGGTGTCTTCACTGGGATCGGGCCACAAGTCGAGTTGCAGCTGATCGGTTTTGGGGGTTCCCGGTGCGCCGACCAGAACCCGCTCGAGGACACGGGACTCGGCTACCTCGCCCAGGTCGACCATGTGCTCGATGAACAGGTTCTGGCGGTGTTTCGGGACGGTGCCAAAGGTGATCTCGAGGCTGTCTTCGTTGATGAAGCACCAGGAGGGCCCGGCAATCTGGGTTACCCCGAGCTTGCGAAGCGCTTGGGATAGCCGGCGGTACTGGCGGTCAACCTTGATCCGCTGGTAGGCCCGGTCGACGACCTGCTGCGCTTCTTCAAGCAGGCGGCGTTCATTACCTTCGTTGGTACTCAATTGAGTCTCCTCATCGATCCTGGCGTTGCCACCGACTACTACGCCGGTTGGCGGACCGTCACAGGGCCAGGCCCCTCAGGTCCTCTGGATGAAGATGGCCACCAAACCTGGTGACCTGATGCTCCTTAACTAGCTAACTGCACTCCGAAAGTACACATTTGCCCCTCGTGGTCAGTTTAGGGCAGGGTTGGACCATTCTCCAAATAACGGGGGAGAACCCGTATTCTTCCCCTCACCACCATATTAGGTCACAGAGTGGTGGTTCTCCAAATAATGGGGGAGAACTGGTATTTCTTCCCTCATTCCCAGTCTACATCCGGGTGGGCACATTCTCCAAATAATGGGGGAGAACTGGTATTCTTCCCCTCACTACCATCCTATGTCACAGAGTGGTCATTCTCCAAATAATGGGGGAGAACTAGTATTCCTCCCCTCACTACCATCTTATGGCAGGGTTAGACCATTCTCCAAATGAGGGTGGTGTTAGTGGGTACTTCTCCCCCTCATTACCATCTTAGGGCCGGGTTGGACCATTCTCCAAGGGCTGGGGCGGGATCCTCTGGGTTCCTGTCGGGTCGGTCGCCGAGCCTGGTAGCCGCTATTGAGCCCTGTGGTTGTAGGAATCTCTGGGGTTGTGCGCCGATGGCCTCGGATCCGCTCGAATAGCCCCATTTTCCTGGATAGGGCCACGATCTGGGTCTGAAAGGGGTGCAAGTAGTAACTATTTGGCCGAAACGGTGTGTCGCTGAAAACCGGCACGGCAACAGAAACTCTTACTACCGAATGAGACTATTTGAATCCTTGTACTGTCACTCTGTAGGCGTAGAGCTCTGTTTCGGGGCTTGGGGTGTTCAGCGCCATATCAACAAACACTCTTCTAAAGGTTTACGGTGGTCACCAGTGACTAGGGGGGGGTAGTCACCCATGACTAGGGGGGTAGTCACCCATGACTAGGGGGGTAGTCACTGGTGACCTGCTATACAGAGTCTAGTAACCAGAGTTAGGTTTTCAGAGTTAGAAAGTACGTCCTGACGGACGTGGCCGGGAAAGTGGAGGCGCCCAGATCGACGGTTCAGATCCACGGAAACAGCGTCCACGGATCTAATGGATTTAGTCGGGGTTGGCTTCGACAATGTTAATACTATAAATGTGTCTGGGATTCACCGGCTATTCAGTCTGGCACGGAGAGCCTCTGTGGAGCTCCCCTGGCCCTCAGAGGGTGTTGCCACCCATCGTCAGGCCACGAAGCGCTGTGAGGGCCCTCTACGGGCCGCTGAGAGGATCCCTGGTCAAGGGCCAGGGCGGTTGAGGAACTCGTCGAGCGCCGTGGCAGGGATCAGGCGGCAACGCCCCGCCCGAACGCTTCTGATGGTTCCCGCCTCGAGCAACCCGTAGAGAAGGGTCCGGCCGATACCGAGCAGCTCTGCTGCTTCGTCGGGCCGGTACGCAACCCGCTTAACGGGTTCGTCGTCGTGGGTCGACATGTGCTTCCTGCTTTCCGCAGCCCGACCGTGGAATTGGTCCGGGCCGCAGAAGCATGGTCAGGCTGCGACGAAAGTGGCGTTCTCCCTAGGCCCATACGTGATCAGGCCACCTGGAGGAGCCGAAGCCGCAGCCGTCAGCGACGCCACTCGGTCTCGGCACGGCATGTACCGCACGACCGTCTCGTGCCCGTAGAAGGGATCGGCCGTCGGCCGGTCGTCAACTCGAGGCAACACCTCACCAAACACGCAGGACCCGTCCAAACTGTCGAGAACCTGCTGGACAACCTGGACGACATCGATCCTGGACCGGGCCAAGAGCTTCACAGAGGCCCGCAACTCACGCCGCAGGTCTCCATACCCGTGACCGGCCCGACAACGCTCCACAGCGCCCCTGAGGGCCTCCAGACGGGCACTCAGTTCTGCGTCCCGACAGTTGACCGCCGCCACCCCGAGCCACGGCAACACAAACCATTCCACGTCAGAAACAACACGGTCGCACTGTTGCAAATCAGAAGAATGACGGCAGCTCACAACCTGAGATTACAACCAATTACCGACAGTCCATGTATGACAGCACGTCCAAATACACCCACCGAACCCCCACCTGCAGATGGAAGGCCCTTCTGGCTGTCCTGCAGGTCGGGACGTAGCGTGGTCTGCGTGATGACCAGAGATGGACTCCCTCCCGAGTCTGAGATGCCACGCGTCTATCGGGACTGGCTTGACCATCTTTCCCGAGAGGATGGCAATTCAGAGGCCACTCGGAAAACGTACGGGGCGGCATTTCGGAGGGTTCTCCACTACGCCGAGATCCATCCAAGCCTGTTCGAACCGTCGCTCTTGGATGAAGCAACCTTGGCCCAAGCCGCCCGTTCGATGCTGTCTTCTGGCAAGAAAGTGAGGACAGTGAAAACGACCCTCGCTGCGGTCCAACATTTCTGCCAATTCTGCAAGTGGTCTGGCCGCATCGATGAGTTGCCGAATTTCGAATGGGTTCGTAGGACAGGCATCGGTCGAGCGAGCCGAATCGAGGAACGGACCGATCCCGACCATTACTCGGAAGGGGACCTGAGGCTCCTCTACGCCGCAGCCCGCGCCCCTTTGTTGGGCGGTGAAAGGGTGAGATGGCCGGAACGCGATATCACCATGTGCCGTTTCCTGGCGAACCTTGGACTCCGAGGACAAGAACTCTGCGACGCCAACTGCGACTGGATCAGGCATGAACGCTATGTCGATACCAACGAGGCGTCGAACTGGACTCTCCACGTCCAGGGAGAAGGATCTAGGAGGCGGCAAGTGCCCGCCCCAAATTGGATTCTCCTCGAGGTATCCGATCGATGGGAGCAAAGTAGGTCTGAACGATTTGGAGTCCGATGGCCTGAAGGCCCATTGTTCGTCACCAATGATGGTGAACGCTTCAAGTACACCCAACTCAGATACTTGATAGACGCGGTGCGGAAAGATGCCGAACTTCGCCCCCTTCCACTGAAGGCATTCCGGCAAAGTGCGCAAATTCAGTGGGAGAACTTGGGTCTGACAGCCTCGGAGATCAGGAGGCTCTTGGGAAACTCAAAGCCCGACTGGCTCTGAGAGGGACCCAATCAGAATGAGCGGTGACCGCCAACTCTGCTGATCTTCAGGCTGTCCTGCTAGTAGTCCACGGCGCGTGTCGGTCCAGCGGGGTACATGCCATTCCAGGAAGTCTGGTTGGGATAGTTGTACCCATCATCTCCGTAGCTAGGAGCTCCCCACATGTTGAACGGGAGGATTTCAAAGTTATACCGGATTCCCTCTTCGAGGCCGGTAAACGTGTACGACGTGTCGGTGATCGTGTCGGTCACATATACCCAGTCGAATGCTCCACTTGCGAAGAGGACCGAGTAGCGCGCCTCGTAATGGGTAATTGGAGATCCTCCCGAGTTCGGGGCGATCCATTCCAAGGTCCGAGTAGAAGTCAAATCCCCAGACCAGGTACCAACCCCGGAAATGTTGTTGTTGATCGTCCCTGGCCTGCCCTCGTAGGCGACCGATACCACTTCAGAGGGGTCACTTGATTTGCCAACGCAGATCGCTCTGACTCTGTAGAAGATGATCCCGTCAGGGATGTTCACATGGGCGGAAACTAATTCCGGGGCGGAAATCGTGGTGTCCGTGGTCTCTGTAGAACCAATGCCGGTGTTGCCCGTCCCCCAGTTCTCGCCGTCACCCGAGTACTCAACCACATAACTAAGCGACGGGCAGCCTCCCTCGGTTTCCGCGGCTGTCCATGAAGCAGTGCCGAAACTCGAACCCGACGACTGACTGACAACAACTTGTGATACTTCGAATGAGGTGGGCGGGTCCGGGGCGGCATATGAGGTATAACACTGAACGTTGTTGTAGCCCCACGTTGAGGCTCTCAGGCCTTCGCCGGCTGCGCTAACCGCCTGAACATCGAAGCAAAGAGGCTCACCCCACTCGTAGGCAAGAACCTTGACCCTGTCTCTATAAGGGGCATCGACCGACTGAGCCTCGTCCTGATCCTCGGCGCTGGTTTGCGTGAAGTTGTCATCGACAACTGACCAGTTGCTCCCCCCATCTGAAGAACGCCAGAGCTTGTAGTGGGTGATGGGCATGTCAGATTCCGGCTCGTTCCAGTAGACGCCCCTTGCCTTTTCACCGAAGTCCATACTCCCGATGAATGTCGGAGCAAGTGGCGGTTCGTTGATCGTCCACATCGAGCTAGCCGCAAAGGTGCCTTCGGAATTCGTGTAGGTCAGGTCAACGCTGTAGTCAATCTTTGGCCACGCGGCGCCAACCGTGAACTCGGCCTCGTAGGTTCCTGCATATTCGGTCCCATCAGTCCTGCTCACGTCTGGACAGTTTCCGGTCTGCGGGTCGTATCCAACGCTCAGGTAGGGCGAACCGGAACTAATTGTCACCGTCATCGGGTAGCCGGCCTCAGAGCACAAGGAATTGGCCTGTGACGTGCCCCCAATATCGGCTACCTGCCAGGTGATTGTGACGACATCGCCTGCGTTGGCAGGGTTAGGCGAGAGCGTGAGGCTCGGGAACTCGACCCCGGGGGTCGAGACACCGACTGTCGCCGACCACGGTCCAGTTTCCTCTGCAGTGACTGCTGCGACACGCAGCACCCTTGTGGCACCAGACGCGGTTGGTTCCAGTCTTGCCACGTATCGGCCATTGTCACCGATCGACGCATCGAATTCGCTAAACGTGTTGGGGTCGGTTGACCAGGTGGATCCCCCGTCATCCGATATCTGGACGACGTAGTGAGTAATCGTGCTACCCCCATCAGATTGGGGAGCGCTCCAAGTAAATCCTGGACTATTCGGGCTGCACGACCAACAAATGCCTGCTCCCTCAATGTCCGCGGCAGACAGTTGGAGAGGCTCGCTTAGCGTGTCAACCACGGCAATCACGATCGTGTCGGAATATGGGCTGTCACCAATCGAGTTCTCTGCGGAGACTCGGGCGTGAACCGTTGTTCCCACCTCGAAGCTCCGCGACGTTGAGGTCTCGGCATCACAACTGTAGGAACAGTCCTTGCGCCAACTGCTGCCCCCAGTGGTCGAGTACTCCAAGGTGTAACTCGTGATGGGTTGGCCCCCATCGTCTGAGGGCGCCTCCCAAACGAACTCGACACGCCTGCAGCAGGTCCCTCCGTAGTTGCCAAGAGTGGCGGTCAGGTTTTCAGGCGATCCGGGTGGAGCGCTTTGCGTTCCTTCGCAGACCTCCGTCGGATACGTCGAGGCCGAGCTATACGAGTACGACCGCGCATAGTCGGTTTCCGTATAGACCTGAACCTGCGTATAGCTCGGGGCCGAAATTGTGTACGGAGAAGATGCGGCGACTTGCTCGGCTCCTGACGAACCCGACCCCCATCTCAACAGGTACCCGGTAATGAGGCTCCCGCCGTCTTCTATTGGTTGGCCGTAGTCGGCACCCCAACTGACGACCCACTCTTCTCCCGTTTCTCCGACATGGCAGATTTCGACCCAGTCCGGAGCATCCGGACGACTCAACGAAACGGTGGTTGTGGGTGCACCAGTGGTTGGCGGTGCACCAGTAGTTGGCGGTACGACCGTGGTTGTGGGTGCACCAGTGGTTGGCGGTACGACCGTGGTTGTGGGTGCACCAGTAGTTGGCGGTGCACCAGTAGTTGGCGGTGCACCAGTAGTTGGCGGTACGCCAGTAGTTGGCGGTACGCCAGTAGTTGGTGGTGCACCAGTAGTTGGTGGTGCGCCGGTAGTTGTGGGTGCGCCAGTGGTTGGCGGTACGACCGTGGTTGGCGGAACGGCCAATGCCACTTCCAGTGCCGCTTGAGCATCAACGCTGCCGCCAGAGACGGTGAGGTTGCTGAGTCGATTGTCTTGCCGGGAGGTGTTGATCAGGGTTTCCCTGACCTCACTAGGGGTGATTGCTGGATCGACTGACCTCAAGAGCGCCACTAGGCCTGTGACATGGGGAGCAGCCATCGAGGTGCCGCTTGCATAGCCGTATGTCCCGCCGGGAATCGTGGAAAGGATGTCCTTTCCAGGGGCAGCGATGTCAACACTCGACGATCCGTAGTTGGACGCACCCGAGGGGACAAAGGTCGCAAGCGCCCCGGCCTGGTCGATTGCTGCTACGGAGATGATGTTTCCGCTCGGGTATGAGGCAGGAAAACTCCCTTCGATGTCGTTGTTGGTTCCGTCGTTGCCAGCGGCCGCCACAAAGACATGTCCCTGCCTGCCTGCCTGTTCGATCAGTGACTCCATCGCCGAGCTTTCGCCCGGCCCCCCGTAGGAGTTGTTCGAGATCTGCGCACCGTTATCGATGGCGTACTCAAGAGCCCTAAGGGCCCCATCCATGAACCCGCCATTCTCTTCCAAGAACTTGAGGGGCATCAATGTGACGTTCCAGGCGACACCAGCAACACCGACGCCGTTGTTGGTAGTTGCGCCAATGGTCCCAGCCACATGGGTGCCGTGACCAAAGTCGTCTGTTGGATCGTTGTCGTCGTTGAAGAAGTCCCAGCCGTTCACGTCGTCGACGTATCCGTTGCCGTCATCGTCAATCCCGTTGTCAGGGACTTCATCAGCGTTCACCCAGATGTTGGCTGCCAGATCAGGGTGGTCGAGCTGAATTCCGGAATCGATGACAGCGACGACAACATCCGAACTTCCAGTACTGGTATCCCACGCGAAGGGCATGTCCAAGCCAGGTGAAGGACCAAGTCCCCACTGGTCCGAATAGGACGGATCATTTACGAATTGAGTTGCATGGATGACCAGATCGAGTGCCGCGAACTGCACAGCGTCCTGGCTTTCAAGCGCCAATAACGCTTCCTCAGGCTCAGCAAGAGTCTCGACAAGGAACAGATTGTCGGCGCCGATCGGACTACCTACACGGGAACCCCCGATTGTCTCTAGAGAAGCGTCGATCTCTTGCTCAGTCTTGCCCTCGACAAACTGGACCAACAGTCCGAACGGGTTGTACGCAACCGACGGTTCGTTCGCCAACAGTCGTGCTGCAAGCGTGGTCACCGCTTCACCGACAAGCAGATCAGGTTCCTCGTCGAGAATCGCCGCGCCCAAAGCCGACAAGCCAATCTCAGGGACACGAAGAGGCGGAGCGGGAATAGTCACTACAAGCAAAGAACCGACGGTGACGGCCGAACCTGCAGATGGGAGTTGGCGAACTACCACATCTGGATCGCCTTCGACGTCGGCCGCCTCTTCGACGTAGAGGCTCAATCCGATGGTGTCGACCACACCCTGCGCATACGCAACGGTCTGGCCAAGCAGGTCCGGGACTTCGATAAGTGGAACCGTCGTTGTCGTTGTCGTTGTCGTCGCGATCGTGGCAGAACGAAGCAGGTCGCCTTCAGCCGTTTGATCTGTGCCGCCACAGGCAGTCGCACAGACCAACACCAACAGAACGAAACTCCAGGACTTCACGGTTCAAGCCTGCCACACCATGGCTTCGGCTCTTCTGACTGTCCTGCTGGTCAGGGCAGGTTGATCGGTATCGCTGCTTCGATGGCGTCTCGTAACTCGACTTTGGGTCGCAGCACGTGTGAGTAGACGTTCGACACGGTGGCTTCGCTGTCGCCAAGCAGTTCTGCGACGTGGGCTGTGGGTTTGCCGTCTTCGAGCAGGGCAGTGGCGAAGGTGTGACGCAGGCTGTGTGGTGTGGCCTCGATGGTGCACTTCTTGGCGAGGCGAGCGAATGCTTGGGTGAACGTGTCGCGCCGCAGGGGCCGGCCCTCGACTGTGACCACAAATGGTGAGATCCCGGTCTCGGCTTGGGTTCTGCGCCAGTCTCTCAGGACTGTTTGGAGGTCAATGGTGAGTGGGACCATCCGGCGGGAGGACTCGGTCTTGGGCGGGCGGAGTTCGATCCCGCCCCCTCGGATCGAGTGCGAGGAGTGGTTCACTGACAGGTAGCCCGACTCGAAGTTGGTGTCCTTCCACTGGAGTGCGGCGACTTCACCGGGCCGCAGACCCGTGCGGACTCCGACGATGATCGCTACACGAAGCCAGCCAGTTGAGGCTCTGATCAAGGTGTTGGTTTGGTCGCTGGTCAGGGCCCTGCACTTGTACTCGGACTTCCGAGGTCCCTTTGCGAGGGCGACCGGGTTGCGAGAGATCAGGCCGTGAGCGGTGGCGGCCGTCAGGGCCTTGGACAGCGAGATGCGTGCGTGGCGCACGGTGTTTGGTGCAAGACCGTGTTGTGCTTCTCCGCCAGAGGCCAACAGTTCACCTTGCCACTTATCAATGACCTGAGGGGAGAGGTCGGTGAGGCGGTAACGGCCGAGATAGGGCAGGACGTACTTCCGCATCTGCCACATGTAGTCGTCTTTGCTGTTCTGGCGAATGTCTTCGAGCGCCAGGGTCTCTGTTGCCCAACGCTCGACGTACTCGGCGAGAGTGGTGGTTGAGTCGACTAGCCGTCCCCAGTCGACCTGGCGGCGGAGTTCTTCGACCTGGCGACGGACCTCGCTGATCGTGTGGCCCCGCACCTTCTTGCGTTTCTGGTTGCCGTTTGGTTGGTAGCCGATGGTGACCCTGGCCTCGAACAGGTTGGGGCCAAGCTTGCCGACTTTGATTTCCCGGTGGACTCGACGCATTACATCCTTCCGATTGGTGAGAACGGGCCAGCATCGAGAGTGGAGTTAGGGGCCTGAGTGGGGGCCTGAAACCCTGAGATTGCATGAACCTTGCTGAACATCATATCCGCATAATAGCAGGTCAAAGGGCAGATTTTGGACGCTCACGAACCCTAATAATAGTATTACCTTCTATCTGGGGGACCGAAGGTCGGGAGTTCAAATCTCCCCAGCCCGACCACCCGAAGTGCTTTCGGCGGTGGCGGGTTGTTGTCCCCTTGGGGTTGTTTCGTGACCGGTGCCGTCGGGGTTGTCGGGGCATTCGGGGTTGTCGTTGCGGTCGACGAGGGTCCCGTCTTGTTCGGTGACGTCCTTCTCGCAGTGTTGGCAGCGTTGGGGGCGTTTGGCGGCGGCGATGAGGATTGCGACGGCGGGGATTGTGAGCAGGATCCACCACGGGAACCCGCCGCCACTGTCGTCGGTGTCGGGTGGCTGTTGGGGGGTGAACAGTGCCGTGCGGGTGAAGCCTTCGCCGGGGTCGTTGGGGTCGAGCGGGTCGGTGCCGAGTTGGTTGACTTCTTCGCCGTCTGAGAAGCCGTCGCCGTCGGTGTCGGCATTGTCGGGATCTGTGCCGAGGGTTTCTTCGTCGCCGTCGGTGAGGCCGTCGCCGTCGGAGTCGTCGTTGATCGGGTTGGTGCCGGCGGCGACTTCGTCGCCGTCGGAGATGCCGTCGTTGTCGGTGTCCGGGTCGAGCGGGTTCAATCCGGCGTCGATTTCGTCGCCGTCGATGAGTCCGTCGTCGTCGGTGTCGGGGTCGCACATGTCGGTGCCGAACGCGATTTCTTCTGCGTCGGCGAAGTTGTCGTCGTCGCAGTCGTCGCCGGGATCGGACGGGTCGAGGTGGGATCCCCGGGTACCGAGCTCG
>JGI24919J38490_100007_pt1 | contig 39874 bp, 35 predicted proteins | sample LinPFosmplate7_FD_38490 | JGI IMG/M metagenome (IMG submission 38490) | reverse complement strand
TCGAGCTCGGTACCCGGGGATCCCACGTAGCGAAACCGCGTTCGGACAATCCATCCAAAAAAAACTAACCGACAGTCAACCATATCATAATTATCGTTATAAGTTATACAGTGACGAGATACCTCAGTTTATTGAGTATTTTGGTCGGGATGACAATGATGATTAATATTGATAATACCAAGTAATCCACATAGCTAGTACTATCATTGCGATACCTAAATATCGCCTAACCTGGTGGTAATTATCCAATACCTGTTTGACACCTAACGATTTATACAATAGTTCACTAGGTTCATTTGGAATCAACCGATAATGTAGCTTACGGTAGAAGTTTCTGACACCAACTCCAGAAATAACTGCTATTTGACGACAACAATACTCTCTAGCTATGTTTTCGGCATCAGCTACCAAGCGTCGACCCAAACCAGTATGTTGCGTGGCCAGGATCGGAGAACCATCAGCGCTACGATTCATATTTACTGGTACCACCTGTCCATACACATGAAGTTCTCGGATCAGAGCGGTACCACGGAGTTTTGGAAATACCTGGTATGCCCAGCATTCTGGCTCAGTATTTATTCTAAGTCGGATGAATCCTAGTAGGTATGTATCAGATTTACCCACCCGCTTGACACAGGGCGGTACCTCATAACTAATAAAGTATTCCTTGCCACCGGAGGCATCATAACTCTTAATGGAACGCTTGATATTTTCCGGTAAATAATCTACTCCCGGCTTACATCGCCCAACTTCCCTACACCGAATACATTGGCAACATTGCCCGAGTTCGGCAAGTCGATGGTGGAGTAATTGTCTGAGGTGGGATATCTTAGTTCCACCAAAGATATATTGTGATGGAATATCTCGAACGATACGATTCAATCGAATCCACGGGTGTACCTGTGGCTTTAACCACAACAATAATTCAGTTAGTAGTTTGTCTGAGTACGGTGTATATTTACCTTGTTGGTGCCAAATTTGAATCACCGTCCATGGCGTAGTTTCACATGGATATATCTTCCACTGATCAGCTTGCCAGTCTGGATCAGTTAACACCTCTCGAAACATTTTTCGATCCAATTCCACATCAGCTCCAGGTAATTGTGTCATTAAGTGGATATCAACCTTGAACCCACACTGTTTTAACCTCTGAATTCCCAATTTAGCTTGAGCCGCCGTACACTCACGATTGATTTTCCGCAAAACACCGTTATCCGTTTGTTGAATACCCAACTGAATACGGGTAGCCCCAACCCGGCGGAAATGAAGTACTTCCTTGTCATCGATACAATCTGGACGAGTTTCAAGTGTCACGCCAATAATCTTACACCGTGCGGTTTCATTTCGAGTTTTCTCTTCAGACAGGGTAAGGCGATCACGAGTCTCGGTCTCGTGTGTATTTAAGCGAAAGGTATTGGCAGCATAAAACAGATCTCGGATAAAGGTTTCACGATACTCCAGGGGGTAGGAAGACCAGGTTCCTCCGAGTACCAGTAGTTCAATCTTATCGGCCGGATGCCCGTTATACACTAAACTAAGGAGTCGATCAGTAAACTGAAGTATTGGATCGAAACCGTTCATATTAGCCCGAAGTACCGAGGGTTCGTCATGTAAGTAACTCCTTGGTTGTCCCGGTTCATTGGGGCAATAATAGCAGTTCCATTGGCAACTAAACTTTTGTGGGCGGCCGTTAACTGTCGGTGTTGGACTGGTAACTACGGTAACAACTAATACACCCGATTCGCTTTTAGCTGATTTTAGGGTCAGATAAGGTTTCCAGTTATGTTGGAAACGGAAGCCATTATCGATCATATCATGGTAGATACTCAGCAAAATTCGTTTGTTTGGGAAATCACCTACCCGGTGTTGCCGAACCCATTCCCGTAATTCTTGGATTAGCCAGTTTTTTTTCGGATTGTCTGGTAGACCAATCTGGTCTAGGTATCGGAAAAAGGCTTCAATATGCCGTTTAGTAGTTGGCTGACAGGTTGGGATAGAACGTTGGTATAATTCCTCAATATCGGTAGTTACCTGATAGGTGGTATGTTGATAATCAGATGGCTGTTGACTACACATTGCTATTCTGTATTATTATATGGTAACTAACCTGCGGTATAGTGTGGTATACCTCTGTCATTTTTAATTAAGGATTATTATCAAACTATACGTTAACAATGACATTGCCAGATACATTCAAATTCAGACCGATCGAGTATCAGGATATCAATAGAGGTATTTTGGAACTAATTAGAGAATTTCGTGATTTTAGGGTAGCCGGTGACCACCTGACACAGTGGAATTCTTACCTGGAAGCATTAGATAGTCGGCACCAACATTGGGTAATCGTTGATGTTATCTCTCAAAAAACAGTGGCTTCTGGTACTATTTGGATTGAACCTAAAATTATCCATAATTTTGGGAAAGTTGGACACATTGAGGATATCGTAGTGAGCGCTAAGTATCGAAACCACGGACTAGGTAAATATTTAGTACAACAATTAGTTAAACTAGTTAACGAGTTAGGAGCCTATAAAGTTCAACTTCACAGTAGCCAGGAAACAACACCTTTCTATGAGAAAATCGGTTTTACTGTGTGTGACACCGGGCTTTCTATTTATTTTTCGGATACTTAGATGTTATTTACACAGCCATCTCATAGACAGTACTGTTTTAGGTGACTAGATATTCTGGAAGGTTAGTAGATCAGCAATTATCAGTAATAAACCATACGCCAATAAACCTCATATAAGTAAGTTATCTAAACAAACTATCAGTTTGTTTTAGATTTATCCAATTATATTTATCCTAATAGGTATATTATTTTTCAACTAATATTGTAAAAATTTCTAATAATAATGTACATATGATATCAAATAATTACCATGATTTATGCTATGATAAAAAAATACAATATTTAACTAGATTAATTGACACCCAGATCGAACATATCAACCACGAGGAAGTAAGACATCCAGTAAAAACAAAACTACATAAAAAAACCGGGTCTTCTAAAGGCAAACATCCTAAACCAACCCACCATACCACTGATTCCGACCCACACCCGCATGTTATAGGAACTGCCAATGATGATACATCTCCTATACCAGTAAAACCGTCAACTCAATCTAAACATAATACAGAAAATAAGACGGATTCTCCCGACAAACCAACAAAACCACATAAATTTCATAAGTCACAAAAATCACACAAATCCCATAAATTACACAAGTCACATAAATCGCATAAACAAGCACATAAACTCGGAACACTACACAATCAAACAGAGCATTTAAAACCAACCTCTACTAGTAAACCTCAACTATCGTCTCCGAGTAAATCGGGTGGATTTTCCAAATCATCCTGTACAGGTGATGATGCGTTAATGGATATTAAACAATGTATTAATATGATTTATCAAAATCTTAAAAATACCGATAATGACTTTATTAGTTGTTTATCTAAAACAGATAAACTAGACAAGGTGGGCGGTTGTATTACTAAGGCTGCCCATAATATTGAGCAATTACAACAGAAGATAGCTAAAGGTGGTAGTTGTAATATTAAAGGGTGTGATCTTACCCAACTGGATTTAAGTAATAAAAAATGTGTGTTACAAATCACTACACCAGGGGAGATCAAAAAATGTATTAAAAGTCATTTATTTGATAAACCTACCATAAAACATCACAAAAAATCTCATAAAAAGAAAAAGAAAAAGAAGGGTGAAGATACTATTATTATTCCTCCGGCTTATACCGGAGCCGGAGCCGGGGGTTTTGGTTCATCAGGATATGGTGGATATGGTGGATTTGGCGGGTTACCCATCTTAGATATTAAAGGATAAATATATATCTCTGTAAATTTAAAGACACGGGCATTAACTTAATCATGAACCAACCTAACTCAGGTGTAGTATATAATAGTAACATACCTGCTACTACTTTATCGATATCACATCGTAACTTATCAGGCTGTACGGATATCGTACATAGTATGCGTCAGCTTGGAATAATGACTTCGGTTACTGAGAACCAATCAGTTATATGTAACCGAGATAAATGTTGGTTAGAAACCGGATGCCGGTTAGTATTCGGGGGAATTTCTAAACAAGATTTACAAACACGAATCTGGGATTCGTTGCGAGATCAATATGGATTAACATGTGCTCATTTAAATGTTCAGGGTGTTTATAGCGGATGTATTTTAGATTATTTACGTGAGAGTAGGTGTCCGGGTGCTATCGAGGATTAGTCGGATACCTAATTTACCCTTATCCACATTATAACTTTTACTTGCGGGTACGTTTATGTTGCTCCCGGTTCTTGTTTTTTTTCTTAGTTTTTCCGGCAGTTTGAGCTAACAAACTACGTTGTATTTCTGGCACGGTAGTTAACTGAGCTTGAAACAGTTGGAGGCGTTCAATATCTCGTTTGTTCTGTTTAGTTGTAGAGCATGTATCAATATCACACTCTGATGATGAGTTGCTCTGTTGAGATACTGCTTGTTGTTGTAATTCAGCTTCCCTTTGTTGTGCTCGTAAACTATTAGCATGAGCCTGTAACGCTGCCTTACGGGCATGGGTGTCTGGTGTATTTTCTAATACGCTATCACAATCCGATTCAGACCAGTCTGTTACGCTGGAGGTACTACTACATTGATCGGCTAACTGGTTAATTCTAAAATCAGCACGATCTTGGCCAGAAGTTGTAGCAAGTAATGGATTAGTCTGAAGGTTTGATTGGTTGGTTGCTACAGTAGCTTGTAATTCCTTGGCTTGTTGTTGTTGTTGTGCCTCTTGTTCGGCTTGTTGTTGTCGTTGTGCCTCTTGTTGGGCTTGTTGTTGCTGTTGTTGCTGTTGTTGCTGTTGCCGTATTTCAACCACTCTTTGGTTGGCAGCATTAGCTAATGCTTCGGCGCCACCGGCTTTAACCACACGTTTACAAGTATCAGAACCCGTTTTCCGGGGAACTTGTCCCATACCTTTATATAATACTTTGTTGGAATAGTCACAGCTATCAGTGATAGCTTGGCTACCAGTACGATAATTATAGGCTCCGGTTTTAGACTCACTATTAATATGGTTATACATCTGACGGCAGGATACTGAATCTCCACATTTAGCAAGAATACCAGAGTCCTTACAATAATTTAGTTCTGGTTGCTCACAAACAGATCTTAATTTTTGTAGCGGAGGTCTAATTTGGGCTAGGTCAGCTTGCTGTTGTTGCGCAGCTTTTTTTTGTGCCTCTAGATCTGCGGCAAATTGAGCGCCACCAAATAATTGCTTGTATTTGCGTTTGTATTTTTTGTACAACTTGTAAGCTTCGTGCTGGGATAGCTGAACTTCCATCTAGGTATATCTTATAATTATATTTTATTATCATGATACATCAATAAATTGACCAGATAATTGTTTTACGGATTCCCTTATTTCGGATATTTTATTCTGATAATCCGGTTTGTTTAGGGTAGTTGTAAAATCACGTAATTTTACACCAGACACCTTCCCCACTTGTTGGGCCAATTCTACACACTGATGGAATAATACTGCTACTGTAATAGCCTCAACTTCCATCATACCACGAGTAGTTAAGGCTGGGGTGCCGATTCTGACACCACCAGGTGATAGTGCTGACTTATCACCCTTCACCGCGTTTTTGTTAAGAGATATATGGCATTGTTCACACACCATTTCAACTTTACTTCCCGTTACTCCTTTATTTCGTAAATCAAGCAAAATGATATGGTTATCAGTTCCACCAGTTAACACTTTATAGTCTAGTCTAATTAATTCAGTAGCCATTGTTTGGGCATTACTCCTCACCTGTTGGATATACCTTTTAAAATCTGGTGTAGTCACCTGTTTCATTTGAGTAGCAATAGCAGCTATCTGATGTTGATGTGGACCACCCTGAAGACCTGGAAATACTGCATTATTAATTTGGTTTTCAAATTGTTTTCGGTAGAAAATCAGGCCTGCGCGTGGCCCCCGTAGGGTTTTGTGTGTAGTGGTTGTTACTACATCACAATAGGCGAAGGGGCTTGATAGTTCTCCGGTAACTACAAATCCACTAATATGAGCCATATCACATAATAAATAGGCGTTTACCCGATCAGCTATCTGTCTAAATTTGCGATAATCAAGATCGCGAGAATAGGCACTATAACCACAAATAATTAGTTTAGGTTTAAATTCCAGCGCAGTCTGTTCAAGTTGTTGGTAATCAATCCACCCATCATCGTCCACAGTATATGGTTTTGAGACAAAAAAGGCCGAAGTTAGAGAAATTTTCCGTTTAGCAGTTTGGAAACCATGTGTTAAATGACCCCCCGAAGGGAGATCTAATCCCATCAACCGGTCGTTTGGTTGAATCAACCCAGCATACGCCGCCATATTGGCTACACTGCCAGAGTAAGGTTGTGTATTAACACCCCATTCATCAGGATTTAGCTGAAACGCTTGTAGGGATCGTGTGATACATAAATTTTCTATTTTATCTATAATCTCGTTGCCACCATAATATCGTTTACCCGGAAGTCCTTCTGAGTATTTATTGGTTAATACGGAGCCTAAACATTCCATCACAGCTTGGCTAGTAAAATTTTCTGAAGCTATTAATTCTAATCCGTCTCGTTGACGTACATGTTCCTGTTCAATTAGCTCGCACAATTCCGAATCAGTTTCTGCTAAAGTTTTATGTATTATATCGGTCATTTATGGACTATAGTTATAATAAAATTTATCATTACCCTTAATTTAAATTATTGGTATATTGATATTAAATTATTGATATTATATTATTAGTAATAATACGGATATTTCGTTACCGTAACATATAGTAAGTATTTAAATATACAAGTACATCTAAAAGTCATGGTCAGATCTCCATTAATCCCAGCCAAATTATTAACTAAGTATAATTTAGAATACACAGTATATTCCTGTCCAACGGCGGTGGCTGAAGAGATTAGTAGAATTTTTAAACACTCTTTATTAGAAACCTATCCTAATTTAACAATTCCAGATATTGTTTCAAAAGTAAAAATTATTGTAACCTGGCAACAAAGTCAAGTCTCTTTATTAGAATTATCACCCCAAGTAAAAAACGAACAAGACCGTTTATTTTTAAATTTTCAAACATTTTACGATACTTTAGTTAATTTAGCTAACGAAACAGATACGTGGGTCAATGCCTCGTCGCCTTATAGTGGAGAACCATTAAGTGGGGTACCAACTGCCTTTACACACAATGAACTTGAAACATTAACCTTGCTACAAAATTTACCACACCAATCTGTTGGATGTTGCGGGTTGGTGTTACATCCGACTTTCCAAGAGTATGGATATCCAATTACTATTTTTACTACAATTGACGTACAACTGCTTAAATTTTAAAGTTTCTTGATTTTATTTATATAATATATAACTATATGCCGTTTTTATTCACGTCTGAGTCAGTGAACGAAGGACATCCTGATAAATTATGCGACCAAGTGTCAGATGCTATCTTAGATGCTTGCTTAACTCAAGATCCCGACTCAAAAGTAGCATGCGAAACTAGTACCGGAACAAATTTTATTATCGTTTTTGGTGAGATTACTACCCAAGCCACAGTTGATTATGAAGCAGTAGTTAGACAAACCGTTCGTAATATCGGGTTTGATTCTCCTGATAAGGGATTAGATTATCACACATGTGAGGTTATCATTAAACTCCACCAACAAAGTCCGGATATTGCCCAAGGAGTTCATTTAAATAAATCCGAAGCTGATATTGGAGCTGGAGACCAAGGTATTATGTTTGGATATGCAAGTAATGAAACAGAAGAATTAATGCCACTCAGCCATGTATTGGCTACTAAACTAGGTCGACGTTTAACTGAAGTTAGAAAGTTAGGTTTGTGTCCGTGGGTTCGTCCCGATGGTAAAACTCAAGTTACGGTGGAATATCACACCGATACTAGTAATGGGGAAGTAATGCCAAAACGAGTACATACCGTGGTTATTTCAACCCAACATAATCCAGATGTTTCTCAAGAAAAAATAGAACAAGACCTACAAACACATGTAATTAAAAAGGTTATACCCGATCGCTATTTGGATGAGTCTACCAAATATTACATTAATCCGTCAGGGAGGTTTATTATAGGTGGTCCCGAAGGAGATGGTGGGTTAACTGGACGAAAAATTATTATTGACACTTATGGTGGGTGGGGTGCACACGGAGGTGGGGCATTTTCAGGTAAAGATCCCACTAAAGTTGATCGTTCCGCAGCATATCTTGCCAGGTGGATAGCCAAATCGTTAGTGGCACATGGTATTGCCAAACGAATCCTAATTCAGGTGTCGTATGCGATTGGGGTGGCCCATCCACTTTCAGTTAATGTTAATACGTATGGAACTAGCGATTTAAGTAATCAATCTATTTTAAAAATAATTAACGATAATTTCGACTTACGGCCTGGAATGATTGTCAAACAATTAAACCTAAAACAACCACGATATCTTAAAACTGCGTGTTATGGCCATTTTGGTCGGCTCGATGACATTGATTTTTCATGGGAAATTCCTAAAGAGTTAATATCCTAATTAAGTATCGTATGATAAAATAGTAGCTAAATTTCTTTCTACCATTTCGGTAGTTTGGTCTTTTCTTTGAGCGTACGACTCAACCTGATCTTTTTTGATTTTACCCACATCAAAGTATCTTGACTTTGGGTGTGAAAAATAAAGACCACAAATACTAGCCCCTGGATTCATTGATCGAGTATCTGTCAGGGTAATATTAGTATTTTCTCGTACACTAAGCAACTTCCAAATTAAATCCTTTTCACTATGATCTGGCTGAGAAGGATACCCAGGAGCCGGTCGAATACCTTGGTATTTACCATATATTAAGTCAGTAACGTTGGTAGTGTCATCTAAGTTGGAAGTGCTATCCCTTTGGTATCCCCAATATTTTGTTCGGACATCCAGGTGTAATCTTTCCGCAAAAGCTTCTACTAACCTGTCAGCAACCGCGTCAACCATGATGACATGATAATCATCATGGGTATCCTTATATTTCTGTTTTAGCGTTTCCACACCAAATCCACAACTAACCGCAAATAATCCAATATGATCATGATATGGTTTCGGAGCAATAAAGTCAGACAAACTCATACAAGTTGATTGACCAGGACGTTCCATTTGTTGCCGGATACCTACCAATTTACCAACTGATTCGGTTCTATTTTGAGAAAATATTTCAATATCTAAATCTGAACTGTCACCATCACTTTTCACCTGGTTAGCTGGAAATAAACCTATCACCCCCTTGGCTATTAATGATTTATCCTGTTGTAATCGGTCTAATAATTGCTGGGCTTCCGAGAAAATTTTTTTGGCTTGACTCCCAACACGCTCATCTTCGAATATTTTTGGATAACCTTTATTAGGATATCTCCCCCTCAATTGCCATACCGAGAAAAACGGAGTCCAATCAATATATTCTCGGAGTTCTTCGATTGAATAGGTGACTAAAGTAATACCAGGGTGCTTTGGTGGTATAGCAGGTCCCTCTGTCTCCCACGATATTTGGTATTTCCTTTGAGAAGATTCTTCCCAGGAGTAATATTTCTGATTATCTTGAGTTTGGTAATAATTATCACGTATTTCTTGGTATTGTTCTCGAGTATCTGTAATAAATTCATCCCGATTTTCCTCCTTTAAGAGATAATTAACTACTGGAACACTTCGAGCCGCATCCAAGACGTGAATGACAGGTTCTCGATAATTTGGAGCAATTTTAATGGCAGTATGTTGTTTAGAAGTGGTAGCTCCTCCAATCAAAAGTGGTACTCGTAATTGGGACTCTTCTAAATCTCTGGCTACTTGAACCATTTCGTCCAGGGAAGGCGTGATAAGTCCGCTTAATCCAATTATATCAACTTTGTGTTTGATTGCCTCTTCAATAATAGTTCTAGAAGGTACCATAATTCCAAGGTTTATTACTTGGTAATTGTTACATTCTAGCACAACACCGACTATATTTTTCCCAATATCATGGACATCTCCTTTAACTGTAGCAAGTAATATTTTACCCTTGGTCGTTACAGAATTATCGTTAGTTAATGTCTTTTCCCGTTCCATAAAAGGTGTTAAATAGGCTACGGCTCTTTTCATAACACGAGCACTTTTAATCACTTGAGGTAAAAACATTTTACCCGAACCAAAATAGTCACCCACTATTGACATACCTTTCATTAAGGGACCATCAATTACCTCCAATGTCTTAGAAACAGTTTTTCGGATCTCTTCTACATCCTCAACAATAAACTTATCAATACCATGAATAATAGCATAAATAATACGTTCACTGACCCCCTCGGAACGCCAGACTAAGGTATCTTGTTTAGAACTCGTTCCCTGGGTGAGGTTGTCTTTTTCCTGCTCAGCATATTGGATAAGTTTTTCTGGGGCTTGGTCAGACCGGTATAAGATAGCATCTTCAATTAAGGTTCTAACTGCTTGGTCGATATCTTCGTAAATTGGTAATGCCCCAGCATTCACGATGCCAAGGTTCATTCCTGCTTGAATAGCATGGTACAAAAATACTGAATTCATTTGTTCTCTAAGTTTATTAAGTCCCCGAAATCCAAAAGACAGGTTGGACAAACCACCGCTAATATGAACATGGGGCATTTCTGATTTAATTTGTTCAGTTGCTTTGATAAAGTTCATAGCATATTTATCATGTTCAGACATACCGGTAGCAATAGTTAAAATATTTAGATCAAAAATAATATCCCATGGGTTAATACCTACCTGGTCTACAAGTAACTGATATGATCTTCGACAAATTGCTACTTTGTTAGCAATTTCAGTAGCTTGACCTTGTTCGTCAAATGCCATTACAACTACAGCTGCTCCATATTTTTTAACAAGTTTAGCTTTCTGAAGAAAATCGGTCTCACCTTCTTTTAAACTAATTGAGTTAACAATTGACCGACCCTGTAAACATTCTAATCCTGCTTGAATTACTTCAAATTTGGAGCTATCACACATAATTGGTACTTTTGATATATCAGGTTCAGATGAGATATAGTTACAAAAAGTCTTGGTACATTCCTTCGAATCCAACATTCCCTCATCCATGTTAATGTCAAGGATCTGTGCGCCTTGATCAACTTGATCTCTAGCTACCTGTAAGGCTTCTACGTATTGGTTGTTCATAATCATACGTTTAAATCGGAGTGATCCGGAAATATTACACCTTTCCCCAATATTAACGAAATTTAGTTCGGGGGTTATTTTAATCATTTCTAACCCAGAAAGAAGCATAGCTTGAATTGGTGGAGCCGGGCTTCTTGTAGACAACCGAGAATCCTCTATCATTTTAACTAACGCTTGAATATGTTGTGGCGTTGAGCCACAACAACCTCCAACCATGTTGACGATTTGCTTATTCACGAACCTACCTATTTTTTGAGCCATTATTTCAGGCGTTTCATCATATTCTCCCATCGCATTTGGAAGTCCAGCATTTGGATAAGCGTGAACATATTGTTCTGATATTTGAGATAGCCTCTCTAGGTAGGGTTCCATTTTATCAGCACCAAGAGCACAATTAAGACCAACGCACAAAGGTTTACTGTGGAAAATAGAGGTATAAAACGCCTCAAGCGTTTGTCCACTTAACGTCCGACCGCTTGCATCAGTAATAGTTCCAGATATTATCAGGGGTAGTCGGTGAGTATTCGTAGATTCGTAATAGGTTTCGATGGCGAATAAAGCAGCTTTGGCATTCAAAGTGTCAAAAATAGTTTCTACTAATAAACAATCCACTCCCCCATCGACTAAGCCCTTAATTTGTTCTAAATAAGCATCCACTAATTCTCGCCAAGTTAAATTTCGGAATGACGGATCCTCCACTTTAGGAGAAAGGGACAGTGTTTGGTTAGTAGGTCCAATTGCCCCTGCTACGAATCTTGGAGAAATGTGCCTATATTTGTCGGTAGCACGGCGTGCGATTAACGCAGATTGGTGATTCATTTCATAGACAGATTCTACCATAAGGTAATCGGATTGCGAAATACTATTAGCATTAAAGGTATTGGTTTCTACTATATCAGCCCCAGCCTCTAAATATTCCTCATGTATTTTTTGGATTATTTCTGGATGGGTTAATGATAACATTTCATTGTTACCTTTTAAAAGAATACCAGCTTCTTGGTGTTTATTTTGATAAAAATCTCCTCGGTAATCATCTTCGGATAGTTGTTCTTTTTGAATCATAGTACCCATAGCTCCATCTAATACAACAATTTTTCTCTGAAATAAATCTTCTAATGTTTCACATGATCCCGTAGTTTCATTGGGTTCAGGAGTTACTATCGGTCCAGTAATTTCCGGTGTTGTAACTGGTTCAGGTATTATATTATTATTGACATTTACCTTTAAAAAAGGGAAATTACGGGTACCTTTTACTTTACCACAAGTGATTCCTTGTAAAATATTGGTAGTTCTGACTCTACGATTATTTGGTAGATCTACTAATTCTGACATACTATTATTAATATCTATAGGTATCTTTTTTAAATGGTCCAGATACACTAATATTAATATAGTCAGACTGTTCTTTAGTTAAGGTGGTTAGTTTTGCTCCAAGGTGGTCTAGATGTAGACGAGCTACTTCTTCGTCTAAGTGTTTAGGCAATTGATATACCTGTGATTTATAGGTGTTTCTATTTTTCCACAAGTCGAGCTGTGCTAAAACCTGGTTAGTAAAACTACATGACATGACAAACGATGGATGACCCGTAGCACATCCCAAATTAACAAGGCGTCCCTCTGCTAACAAAATGATACCATGTCCATCTGGGAATATAAACTTATCAACCTGAGATTTAATGTTAACTCTTTGTATCCCCGGTGTTACGGTTAATAATCCTACCTCTATTTCATTGTCAAAATGTCCAATATTACAAACTACTGCGTTATTTTTCATCCTTTCCATATCATGGAATCTTATAATATCCTTATTACCGGTAGTAGTTACAAATATATCGATATCATCTACAACTTCATCTAATAATACTACCTGAAATCCTTGCATACATGCTTGAAGGGCACAAATCGGATCAATCTCAGTGATATATACAGTAGCTCCAGCTGATCGTAATGAATCCGCCGAACCTTTACCAACATCACCATACCCACACACTAATGCCTTTTTCCCAGCGATCATTAAATCTGTAGCTCTCATAATTCCATCGCACAGGGAATGACGACAACCATAAATATTGTCGAATTTACTTTTAGTAACTGAATCATTTACATTTATGGCCGGGAATAATAAAGTGTTAGCTTTGGCTAGTTCATCTAGTCGATGAACTCCGGTAGTGGTTTCTTCAGATACACCTAGTAGGTTTTGAGCCATACGAGTCCATTTAGTTGGATCAGTGGTTAATGTATGTCTGATGATTCTAATCATATTATAATATTCTTCGTTAAACTCTGATTTTAGTTCGGGTAGTTTACCATTTTGGGTATACTCCTTTTCTAGTTTAACACCCTCGTGAATAAGTAAAGTAGCATCACCGCCATCATCTACTATTAAGTCTGGTCCATCCTTACCGTCCCAGGTAAGTGTTTCTAAGGTACAGTCCCAGTATTCTGAAACTGTTTCACCTTTCCAAGCATATACTTCTGATGTTTGATTGGCTACGATGGCGGCAGCAGCTTGATCCTGAGTAGAAAAAATATTACAACTACACCATTGAATGGTAGCTCCCAAATAATACAAGGTTTCAATCAAGACTGCGGTCTGGATTGTCATATGTAAAGATCCACTGATGTAACCCCACTGAGTGGCTTTGTGTCTTTGTATTTAGAACGTAGCGCCATTAAACCAGGCATTTCAACTTCGGCAAGTTCAATTTCACGTCTACCCCAATCAGCCAGTGTTATATCTGCTATTTTAGACGGCATATACATATACTAATATTTTAAACATAATCGAATCTAAATTAAATTATGATATTTTTAAAAATCAGAAAACTATTGTCTAAACCATAAGTTTATATCTACTTAGTTATAATTGGTTGATATCCTAACGGTTCCATTAATGTTTTAACCAGTTTATCTACTCGACCTGAGGTAACCGTTACTGTTTCACCTGTATCATCTTCCCATAACACCATCCAAACTTGATTTTCCAGCCCGAATCGGTGGTGTCGGATTTTCCCAGATTCAGTTTGGTACGTTAAACTTAGAGAGCTTGATGGTTCAGCATTGCTTCTTCTAAGTAAATATGTTTGGGGACCAGTCTGACGAATTTTAGCCTCACCATATGGATCATCGGCGGAAAAGTAAAAATATTTAGGTATTTTATTGGTAAAAAAATAAGGGCATACCCAGTAAATTCCCATTTCAGGATGATAGCCTTCTTGCCGAGCCAACATTAACATTTCATCTGGTTCGTTGGTCATGTGAAATCGTTCAAAACTGTCAGTAGCTTCGGTAGAATTATGTTCTCGTAGGTAAGTGTTACTAATACCCTCTCCTGGATGTTTACTAATATATTTAGATACTTCGTAGATATGTTGATAAATCCCAATTAGTAGCATTTTATTATATCCGTTAGTAATAAAATGAAAATTATCGATAAAATTAAACACTATGAATCAACCAAAACTCCATATTATTCCTTTGAATACTTTCCTCCTAAAACCAAGACTGGGTTAGAAAACTTATATTTTAAGTTAAAGCAGATGGGACAACTAGAACCGCTGTTTATTGATGTAACTTGGGGAGCTGGTGGTTCAACGGCGGATTTAACTGAAGATTTATGCGACAAAACTCAAAATTTGTTGTGTTTAGAAACTCAAATGCATTTAACTTGTACTAACCTGGATCCCGCCAAGGTTACGCGGGCCCTGCGGATTGCCAAAAATAACGGGATTAATAATATCCTAGCCCTTCGTGGAGATGCCGTGCCAGGTAATACTGAAAAACAACCTACTGGTACTTTTAACTATGCCATTGATTTAATTAAATATATTAGGGAACATTATGGAGATTATTTTGGGATTTCAGTAGCTGGTTACCCGGAAGGTCACCCAGACTCTAATAGTTACGCCGACGATCTACGCCACTTAAAAGATAAAGTAGAGGCAGGTGCTGACTTTATCGTCACTCAATTATTTTATCAAGTCAACCACTTTCTTAAGTTTGTCCAGGACTGTCGTAAAATTGGAATTACTTGTCCAATATTACCTGGTATTTTGCCCTTTATAAACTATAACAGTTTAATGCGAATGGTGCGTCTGACGCAAGTTGAAATTCCTAAATCAATCCAAGAGCACCTGGAAACAATACGTAATGATGACCGTGCCGTGGAAAAATATGGCCAGCAAGTTGCTCTAACCATGTGTCAAAAACTTCAACAGAACGGTGTTCTGGGATACCATTTTTATACCTTAAATCGGATGGAATCCACTAAATACGTAATAGACTCACTTAATATTAAACATACCGCCCCTCTTCCGTGGAGACCTCGTTTAAATAGTAATGAATTAATCCGCCCAGTGTTTTGGGCAAATTTATCAACCAATTACCTGGTTAGAACCCAAAATTGGGCAGAATATCCAAATGGGCGGTGGGGAAATCGTGACAGTGAACAGTTTGGTGATGCTAGCGTAAATTACTTGTTCGGAAAAAAACCATTAGCCGATCGGGTTAAATTAGAATTGTGGGGGAAATCTCCCACGACTACGGAGGAGATTGGTGATGTTTTTATAAAATATCTAGATAGACAGATCGATCACTTACCCTGGTGTGATAACTTAGAAACCGAAACCACCCGAATTATACCACAATTAAAAACCTTATGTAAACGGGGTTATTGGACCATAAATAGTCAACCTGAAATGTTTGGGCTACCGTCTGATAGCCCAGATGGTTGGGGTGAGCCGGGTGGACAACTATTCCAGAAAGAGTATCTTGAGTTTTTTGCTAGCGAAAGCGATACCCACAAATTACTCTCCTTACTGGATGCGAATAAAACCACCTATTGTTCTGTAAACCGCGAGGGTCATGTAATCACTAATGCCACTGATAGTGTTAGTGCCATAACGTGGGGTATTTTCCCACAACGGGAAGTAATCCAACCGACTGTAGCTGATTATCAGAGTTTTATGGTTTGGAAAGACGAGGCGTTCCAAATCTGGAGGGATATCTGGGCAGTAATATACCCGGAAGATAGTGATTCATATCAATTAATTACCAGCATATCGGAGACTTATTATTTAACTTACTTAGTTAATGAACGTTTAGGTGAAGATAGTTTGTTTAATACCTTAACTCGCTCAGTTAGCTAACGACCCAATTTAAGTTGTTAGTATTAAAATTAACATTTGTCGGTGTGACATCTTGGTTTCGTTGTTTGTGATATCGGATGAGGTAATCGATTTCTTAAATAGCATCCATTGTTACTATATAAGTTATATTTAAACCATTTAGTTAATTACTTAGTTGGGTTTTTATCGATAAATTGTCGAGTCCATTTTAAAAAACTAATATCAAAGGCATATTTTCCAAATAAGTCATTTTGTTCACGGCGCTGACTGCGGTCGGGTATGTGGTTTTTTGGATCTTTAGTTAAATCAGGTCTGGTACGAATATTCGATTTAGAACCTGTTCGCATAACGGTTTCAATGATTCTTTTCATATTTTTGGATACTTAGATTATATTTAATGTTAAGGTGTTTTTAATTTTAGGTAATTTTACTTAGTAGCAAAACAAACTAAACAGTAGCACATTAAAATATCTGTAGGTATAACATGGCCACTGAACTTTCACACCAACTACAACTATTAGTAACACCCTCATATCAACCGGAATTGTCTACCTATCTTAAATTATTAGACCGATGTGTGGAATTACATGAATTCCAAGCAGCCGTCTTTGTATTTGATCAAATTAAATCCAGGGGATGGACTCCAACCGACATGGTATATACTACCTTAGAACGACTCCATAGCAAAACTTTACCGGAGTTCACCAAGGTGAAGGTACCAATAATAGACCCCGGTGCTAAAAAGTTACAACCTAGACGCCGAATTCACAAAATTATTAAGGGATGGCGATTACGACGTACTAACCAAATAGTAGATAAATATTTACCCAAAGTCAAGGGATTTTTAGAATGCCATTCAGCCTATAAATCATTACGACGAGTCCCATTAGCTAACCATATAAGCTATGGTTGTGGTTTAGATTTTGAAACGAGTCGTCGAATAGTTACCAAACTCCGACAAACTGGATATTTACCTAAAGAATCTGACTGTTACTTGAAGGCTGTACCGAAATATGGTGACCCACTCACACAACACAAACCAGTACCACCAACATTACCTATTAGTAGTGATGGAATCTTAAGTAAATCTAATCAGACGTTGGTTCAAAGTAGCATTACTCAGTATTTCTAGCACGGTAGAGATACACTATTACTTATTTCTGGCTTGTAAATCATCAGCCTCAGTTGAATCTCCCAATACGTTGGTATCACTTGAACCTACTGCTTCGCTGAAAGTGGCTTCCAATCCGGTTCCTGTAGCTGATTGATGTTTATAATAGGTGTATTCACTATCTGAGAGATGCGTCTGTCGTTCCGGTCTCTGAACCTGGGTCACATATGCCTTAATTCCGTCTTCACTGAAATCTTTGGATAATTGGTACATATTATGAGCCAACACATGGAATTCTGGTAGAGTAATTAGGTGTAAATTATACCCAAAACTAGCTAACTGTGGTTCAAATAGACGGAGTCTTTCACCCACGATGGTGGTTTTAAGTTGGTCTAGACTACTTACCCGGTCTTGTAATATTTTTCCTAGATGTTGATCCACCTCGTATCCATAAAAAGTTTCTTTATGCTTAGGGTCTCGCAAGACACCCTTCAGTTTCTGGAGTTCCTCTCCGCGTTGAAGTTGAGTTTTAACAGAATTACGAGCATATACTAATATTTTAGTTAAGGCTTGATCGCTGAATAAGTGATCACCCTGTACCTGGTCACCAGTTACGGTAATATGTTCCCGTAGACCAGTTGTAGTTGGATGGGAATATTGGGGTTGCTTCACCCAATCCATGATACTATGTGCCAACGGCTCAGCTTCCTGGAAAAACTTTAAATCCCAATCAAAACTAGGGGAATGGTTGTAAAGTCCGTGTGCTACCAGTCCATCCTGCTCTAATCCACGATTAACCCCCGTAATAAAGGCTTTTGCTACAGCAAGATCGGCATCCGGTGTTTCCATCCAAACATGGCTAGCCAACCCGTCTCTAACAACTTCGATACCTCGATGAATCGATAAGTCTAATCCCCATCGGTTACCTGTTGCCGGATTAGTACCTTGGCGCAGGTATAGATATTTACCGTCAGGACTTGGACCCCGTTCCCAATCTACAAAACCGTATTCGGGGTGGGACGGGTTATGTAAGTTAGCCGAATTAACAATTCTTTTCGCTGAATAGGCATCTGTTCTAGCTACAAATCTAACCCATTGACGATGTGCCTGTTCTGAACCCAATACTTCTTGGGCGGCTAAATTGGCTGAACGGAGAATTAATTTGTAATCTTCTAAGGTAGCTAGTTCCTTGTCACCTAAGTGGCCACACCTTTTTCTTTCCCCTTGGTCTTCAATATGTATCACGTTGATACCATTCTGTATACACCGTTTTACCGACATTCTAACCTTTTCTGGAACTGACCACCCCTGCTCTAAATCAGCTAACATGGCGATATCTTGATAGTTAACTGTACCCGGATTGGTATTAGCGTTAAGTTGAATCGCATCAGCCCTGATCAGGTGGTTGTTTAATTCACGGGCACACTCGGCTGGCTCTTCCGGTACAACATGTAAAGTATCTGGTAAACTTTCACCAAGTCGGTTTTTCATAGCATTTGCCTGCCATCCACCCGAATAGGGGCCGACTCGACCCCGACCACCAGCTACTACGTTAACGGCTGATATTCCCGACGATGTTCCCAAAAATTGATAATAAGGACTGCTATTTTCCCCGTGGTATAAAAAGTCGGTTAAAAAGTTGCCTCGATGTTTGGTAATTTCCACTCCACTCTGCCTACTATAATCTGTCTGTAGGTTACAAAGTTGGCTTTCTGAAAACTCGATACCTTGGAATCCATGTTGACGGTCTAAATATGGATATGCTAAAGTAGATAGGTGAGTAGAGTCGCTTTCCATTATGTATTCCCTAATTAATCGTTTGGTTACCGCGCTCGCTTCGGGTACTTGCTGATCAATGTGTTCATTGATCAGTTCCGGCGTTATTTTTTGATAACTACCATCATCGGATTTTAGTAAGATGTCGTGGTGTAACCATTGCCTGATCTGATGACAAGATATTTCGGCCGTAGCTAAATCTTCCATCATTCCATTAATAGCTACTGCCCCAGTTCCATTTAGCCATCCATCTAGATATTTAATAGCCACTGATATATTTTCAAGGAGTCCACCTAAGGTATAGTTCTGTCGATCTAATAGGTCTGGGGATACATTAGTTAAGTTGTAACTTGTATCACTGTTGGATTTTTTTGCGTTAGCATTAGATACTACTGGTTTTGAATTTGGAACTTGGTGTGCCACCATCGAGGAGTACATGGTTTTGATAGGGGTAGCGTGGGTAGAATAGCTTGAAGTGTGGCTTATATTTCTATTTAATTGTTTGATATATGATAATTGGGTCATTGGACTTGGATAGTTTGTGGGAGCCTTCGCTGGTTTAGTGAAGGTATCCCTAACAGTGTTTACCAATTTAGGATGAGCAACCCAAGCCCCCTTAACACCTAATCGTTGTTCCAATTGTTTGTCTTGGACAATTTTTTGGAGGGCTTGTTTATTTTGAGTTTGATCATTGCTGGGTAAAAAAGCTGACATTCCACCCATGGGCGTAACACCACGACGGTTACAGTCAGCCACAATCTTCCGAATATAGTCTTGGAGAAATGGGTGATCCATTGTTAATAGACGGCGATCCGGTAACACCAACTTATCATTGGTTAGCTGATGTTGGATAAAACTGTATAAATAGTCCCATCGTCCACAATTTAATCCGACTAAATAGTCTCTAAGACCATAGATAATCTCTTCGGATTGATAAATTGCGGGCAGAGTTTCTATTAATGCCGTTACTTTGGTGTTTTTGTCTGAATATCCCAAATATTCATGGGAAGTTTTTAATAGTTTCGATACCCATTCCGACTCCTCATATGTTTCTAATTTGGGTAGGTAAAAATAACACCCTCCCAAAATCTGATGATTATGATAGAGGTGTGAACAGATATCCCAGATCATTGCTGGGATTGGACGACCATCGTCATCGATGACATTCCCCTCATCTAAGTGTAGACCCCTGGGTCTAAGGTGGAACGTGGCTGAGGTACTAAAGGTATTTTGTAACTGATATGTTTTGGTATCGGCGTGGTGTTGTAACTGGTTTCGACATGCCTGGTATACATTATCCATTCCACTTACAATGTTGTTCCAGGTTGGACTAAGTGAATCTTCCATATCCCCCATATAACCATCGGCTCCGGAATTTAATGCGTTAATTACCATTTTGGTATCGTTAAGTGGACCAGTTATTTCTACTGATCTATCTTGTAAATTAGTAGGTATTTTGGCACCCTTCCAAGACGTGTCGTCTCTAATATAGGCCGTGTCCGGACGTAGGGACAGCTTGGTATTAGAAACTGATCTAGCTTGTAATAAGGTGTTTCTGGAACCCTTCATCTCAGAATGGATATGATCAACAAAGCTTTGAAACTTAGGATCTTCCACTAAATATCGGTGAGAATCAGCTACTGGGCGAATACTAATCTGCCTAACTAGGCGAGATTTTAGAATATGAACAGTATTTGCAGTATGTCGAAACATGTTAATTTTCAGGTAGTATCTCTTTAACATTTATTTTTAAACTTGTTTAAACGAACCACTTAATAATATTATCTTAAGGCATCTGATGGTAAGAGGTGACAATGAAATTTGTCAGCAGTTTTTTATTAACTGCTCTTAATATTCAAGCTTTTCAGATTGAATTACCTACTCAATCTGAAAATAGACTCTTATCGGACGTTCGTTTAGTTAAAGGTGGTAAGGTTACAAGTGAAAATTTAACGTTTTATGGCGATAATATGCTTTATTATGGATCGATTGCAATCGGTACGCCATCACAAACCTTTAAGATGGTTTTTGATACAGGTAGTTCTGATTTATGGGTTCCTGCTGGGAATTGTACTAGTGACCGATGTGGAAATCACAGTAGCTTCAACTACGATAAATCATCAACCTTTGTAGCGAGTAACCGTAATTTTTCTATTCAATATGGAACTGGTCAGGTAACTGGAACTTGGGGAAAGGATACCGTCCGAGTAGCCGGGACTCAGGTTAGTAATTTTTCGGTAGGAGTAGTTACTGACGAGGATAGAGTAATGCGCCACACCTTTACAGATGGTATCTTGGGTTTGGGGTTTCCGGCTATTTCAACAAGTCCTAATCATGATACCTGGCTCAACAGGGTAAGTAGATCCTTCCCAGATTTACCTGGTGAAATGTCGTTTCTCCTATTACCATATGCTGACAACCCGCCTAGTTTCCAAGTTGGGGAGCGCTTATCCTTAGGCAACAAATCTCCAACCTACCAACACCGATTAGTAACGCCGTATTCCTACTGGATTCTAAATATGACAGCAGTTTCAATTAATCGGTTTTTCTCAGTTACTACTGATGTATGTCAACCACATTGTCCAGTAGTAATTGATACTGGAACGTCAGCCATTGTGATACCTGAATCGGAATATTTTACCTTTATGCTTCAACTACTACAAAATACTGAATCGTGTCAATATCTCTGGCAACAGGGACTATTTGTGTGTACTGATACTACTGAATGTAACCGACTTCCAACTGTTCATTTTACCTTACCCGATATTTCTGGTCGACCAGTACAATATTCACTTACATCCTCGGAATACTCTAGTTATGATCCCAAAGTAGGGTGTATGCCATTATTTATGAAATCACCACAACCTAGTAGTCTTTGGATTTTTGGTTTAGTGTTTTTAAGGAATTATTATAGTACTTTTAGTTGGGATACAGATACTATTAGTTTTCGTTTAGTAAATAGTTCAGAGGATCCGTTGGATCCAGCTAGTGAGGAAAAGTCAGTATTAAATGCCATTTTGATCATATTATTGGTATTAGGTATGTGTGGGCTAGGTGTATACTTGGGTAGAAGGTGGTGTTATCGGGAATATAATCGGAGATTTTCTCGTCATCCGCCCGTTCAATTTGTTCCAAACGACATCGTTACCACCCCAGTCCATGATGGATGTGTTAGCTATACTGAATTATAAAGTTATCTGTAAATTGTCGATAACAGTGTAAAATTATATTTGTTATTTATGATCACATGTTGTAACAACTCTTACAAGACTGCTTCGATCATCAGCAGTAGCATAACAAATAGGGCTGATTTCGAGTTCAGAAGTTGGGATCATATCAACTAATGCCATAATCGGATTCCAAAAATACGTTTTCATGCGGAATATAGTAGGGCTTATTTATCATCATCCAATTCCTTGGCCTTTTGCTTATCATGTGCTTTTTGGTATTCAGTATCATTCTGATATCGTTCTTTATCTTTTTTACCAGTTTTGGCATCTAGTTTCCCATCGTTTGTTCCATTAGTATATTGTCTTCCGTGAGCAGAAACGACCGGTATACTAGCAAGTGCCATTAAACCTACAGCTCCCTTAGTAGCTTTTCGTTGTGTCGATGTTTTACCCCGCCCCCTCCACCTGGGATCCGGGGAAGATCCCATTATGGTCGGATGTGCCGCTCTCGGGTGTACCGCGCTCGGTGATGGTGAACGACAGTATGCTTCACCGGCTCCAATATTTGATATTTCACACCAGTCCGGACAGTCGGCAATGTCAGTAAAATCACGACATGGATCATGTTCCAAAACATCTGGTTCATGATAACCCTCAATATCTAGTTTATGGGGGTCACCCATATCTTGCTCATGTGGGTCTGTCCCCGGACTTCCACCAAAATGTCGGATATAGTTACTTAATACTCGTCTACCTGTTTTACCATAAATAGATACCCTCCTACCGGTTTCTGGATTCACAATTAGATCCATTATAATTATACTAAATATTTTATTTTATTAAACCATAATTACTCATTATCTACCTAGGTCATTACATCTACCTCTACTTTTACTAAATATTAAATCACAACCTCTCTATCCCTATGGTAAAAATTACTTACCCAACATTGTCCGTTGTTTATTCCAATGCGCTACTGTTTTTCCAAGTCGAACAAGGTGTTCTGTACGAGCTTTCCTTTTTTGGTTACGTTGTCGATCCAACTCTATTTTACTATAATACTCATCAGTATATTTATATTCAGGCATGGTATAATCTCGTACTAGTTTACGATAGTGCTTTTTCCCTGAAATAAATTGGTGAACTAATTGCCAATATACCTGTCCAACGACTGTTTCAAATGTTTCTGTCCTAGGACTTGGTAATAAGCGTAGTCGAGTTGAGTCGCGATACGTTGGTTTGTCAAGTTCCCTTTCTAAACTTGAGATAGTTTTAGCCACACTGTCATGATTCATACACCATATCATTTTAGGTAAACTGTAAAGAGATGTGTATTGATTTAATTTTCTGATAGGGTATGATATCAAGGACGCAAATGAACTCCCATACTCTTCGGGACCGATTGGTATTTCTTCCGGTATAAATCCAAAACTAGTGTATAAACTATACGCTGGTTTGTTAGATAATCCATGAGCAATACTAAGAACAGCTGCTTTTCTCTGAAGTTGTTGGAAATATAAGACAGTAGCCCCCAGCAATACTTTTCCAACCCCTAATTCCCTCAAGTCTGGATTACTAGCAATAATCTCCCCATAGACAATATCCTTGGCCTTGGGCACGGAATCTCCACACGTTATGTGAAAATTATCCTCAGCCGTGACATTACGCATGATTATCATCCCAAGCGGATTATTTTTAATACCGGGCTCAATTTCAACCAAAGTCCTATTTGGACAGATAAAAAACCCAGTATATTCACACTCGGTGTGGTTACAAAATGTATCAAATATTGAACCTAATACATGATCACGAACCCAGCGTAAATTAATTTTAGACAATACTACGCTACTACTTAATGCAGAAATTACACTATCTAACCATTCTTCTTTTTCCCATCCGTCACATTTAAATACTTCCGTAATGGCACAAAGTGTTAAAAATTTTCTAAATAACAAGTGTTTAATAATTGGGTTTTTTTTGACAAATTTATCAAGGTCGGATTGTGTAATATTTAATACACAACTCATATAATATTAATTAATTAGAAAAATATATTATATCCACGATGTACGTATATCAACCACCGCATGACTGTATGAAAGTACACTGCTAATGTAGTGAGGGAATGATATCATCACCTATCAGTCTACTAAATATTATCCCATTTTACTATTTTGTAGCCTTGTCGGATATGTCATTGTGGCGTCTGGGGTAGATTGTGGTCGTGTCTGATATGTCATTGCTATGTCTGGCGTAGTTTGATTATTGGTACATGTTTCTTCATGTACCCTGACGACTTCATAATCATCGTCTTCAAAACCACATGAAAACTCACACTGCCAGTCCCTTCCTTGTTCTAAGTGATGTAATCTTATAATCTCATCTGCTAACTGTTCTGCCCCCTCCTGTAACCATTTCGCCTGCTGACCTACCTCGAAACCATTAGGATTCCAAAACGAGCTTTCATCCTCGTAATGGGTACCCCATGGCCACCTATCGTAGGTTTGATGTCCATATTCACGCAACTCTCGTAACTGCTTAATCATCTGTTCACGGATATCATCCGAATATCCATTAAAAACATTTTTTTAGTTTACTGTTACCCAATCATCATCATAGTGATTCGCATTAGATATTATTTTATTGATTAAATTTCGTTTCCAAAAATAATGTTTTATAGAGTCCGTCATTTATATTATACTGAATATATTTGTTACATTTTTAAAGTTCAGACGGAGTTGTCGCCAATAAATACTAATCTTATGAATATTGGACGTACGAGTAGTTATAATATACATTACCATTGATTTCCTCCTCCATTTGGGTCCCACAATCCTCTAGCGTTGGTTTAATAAGATTCCCTCCGACTAAATCAATATCATCTACGGTAAGTGATTAACCATAGTGTTTCGTACGGTTAAAGACGTTTGTCTTTATCATTGATATGCCGTGTGGGTTGTTATAATTATTAATTATAGCCAGGTAGAGTCTTATCCCACCGATCCTTGTCAAATTCTCGTGTAGCTCCATTATCCAGATATGTAGACGCGAGTAACTATCGATTATATTACATATAATCACTATCATTTCGCGGGGTGAACCGAGAAAGTATTTTTGTACCACCACGCATCTCACGATATTTATTCATGTATTTCTATATACAAGCGATAGTATGACTCTTAACTGAGATATGGCATTATTATACTCTTATACCAGATATTTTGTATACTATACCTAACTATTTACCCCAAAAAATATCTTGTATAGTAGTATATGTATCAAAAAATATTTGATCCAGATACCAATAAATATATTCCATCCGATTCACGTAGAGGTAAGCAAGTAATTCATAAATATCTAGATAAAGCCAACAATCTATCAGGTGGGGCTGAATCTGATACCGCTGACCCATGTAATGGTTGTGGTGAAAGAATAGTTATAGGTGACGGGGTCTCTGTTATTATAGAATCACATGGATTAAGGGTATTAACGAACAGTTTAACGGAGGCAGAGAGTCTACCCGGCAAGGATTCTTATCCCGACAATCTTCCACACGCCGTGGATTTTGGGGGACACCATAAATTTTCAAAAGAGGAGGATACTCAAAATTATCGTATATGGAAACATAGGCACGATACCATAGCGGAATGTAATAGAGATATTGATAAGTTACGTGAAACATCAGAAAATGTCAAATGGGTACTAGAAAATTTAGACCATATGTTAGACCTGGAAAATTCTAATCAGGAATTACATGAACAATTGGAAACACTGGTTCACGATCGTCAACATACCACCCAATTACATCACGATGGGCGTCGTACAGGTGAACGGGAATTCCGCCACGATCGACCATCGTACACACGTGGAAGGACATACAGTCATGATGATTACTAAGTTATAGTTTTTGTTTAGAAATATACAGTTGATATTTATCTGTTAATATTTGCTGGATTTCGGCCAAGTTTCGTGATTCTCGCTCCATTAGTTGATCAAGTTCCATTCCGGGATATCCACAATTATAATCAGGACGATGGAATAAACAAGTATAATGTAGGTGACATCCACAATGTAATAGACATTGGTAGTTTTTATGGCAACGACATTGATACATTATAAAAATATTTCAGATATTTAAATTAGGTGCTATTAGTTTAAAGTTAGTTTACTTGTTATAATAAGCATGACTGATACCATTCGGACAGCAGTTGTTTGTGGAGCTGGTGGATTTATTGGGACTCACTTAGTTAGTGAGTTAAAACGACGGGGATATTGGGTTAGAGCTGTTGATCTGAAACACCCCGAATTTAAACCAACTGATGCTGATGAATTCTGGGTGCTTGATTTACGAGTATTAGAATCTGTTAAAATGGCCTTAACCAGCCCCAACCAAAGTAATAGTAAGCCATTTGATGAGGTTTATCAATTGGCCGCTGATATGGGCGGTGCTAAATATATTTTCACTGGAGAAAACGACTCCACCATTATGCACAATTCAGCTTTAATTAACCTACATATCTGTCAAACCTGCGTAGACTACCAAATCCCCAAAGTATTTTATAGCAGTTCAGCCTGTATTTATCCAGAATATAACCAACTGGATCCGAATAATCCGAAATGTGACGAGGCTTCGGCCTATCCAGCTGCTCCAGATTCCGAATATGGTTGGGAGAAGCTGTTCGGTGAGCGACTCTACTTGTCTTATTATCGAAATCATGCGTTACAAGTAAGAATCGCACGATTTCATAATATCTTTGGTGAATATGGTACTTGGATAGGTGGGCGGGAAAAGGCTCCGGCTGCCCTGTGTCGTAAAATCGCTACCGTTAAGTCGCAACACAATATCCATACCCCATCCATTGAGATTTGGGGGGATGGTAGACAGACACGATCGTTTTTATATGTTGACGAGTGCGTGGAGGGGGTAATGCGATTAATGGAATCTGATTTTACCGGTCCAATAAATATAGGTTCCGATGAAATGGTAACTATTAACCAATTAGCTCGCACAATTATGCAAATTGCTGGAGTTAGGGCAACGCTACAACATATCACTGGACCCGAGGGTGTTAGAGGTCGAACTTCAGATAATCGACTAATCCAAGAAAAACTTGGCTGGTCACCTAGTTCTCGTTTACGTGATGGATTATTAGCTACTTATCGTTGGATTGAGCAACAAGTCACCGAACAAATGATACCCAAATAGTAGTAGTTTATCTTATACTGATAGTGGAACGGAATAATTTTGGTTTTTATAATAGACGGTGGTCGGGAAATTTGGTGGTAAGATTACATTATAATTATTTTCTACTACGTTACCCGTTCGGCTTTGTGGGGTAATATAAGTTTGTGCCATCATAGGACCTACCGGATTGGTTGTTGTTAAGATTAAAGCCCATCCATCATACCCCACATATATATATCTATTATCAGCCCCAACTCCAGCGATTGGATTGAAAATTCTGGCTACTTGTTCAGATACCTTAATGACTGTAATTGCTACCTGTTGTCCTGTATTATAGGTTAATGACTCTTCAAAACCTTGAACTCCGGGAAACATGGCAAACGAATCGTCGCTTAAAGATGACCCTGCTACCATATCACTGCCATAGTTGATATGTGGGGTGGGGTAAAATGATTCACTACCAAATGGAGTACATCCGATTAATGCCGGTTGTAGAAAATAACCTAACTGACCAATTGGATAATTACTAACCTTAGCCGTACCAAAGGTGAAATTATCAAAATAAGTATAATCATTGGGCGGAGTAATATCCTTACTGGGTTTAGCTAAAGGCCATAACGTCCACAATAATCCTTCCTGGCTCAGAGTTATACTGCTATAATTGTTAGCTATAGCTGATATATTATAAATGTCTACGTTAGATGTTAAATGTACGGTACTAGTAAATGGGGTATCAACCTGTGGAACATCTTGGGTAGTATTTCGATTCCCACTAGATATATTAGTGGGTATATTGCTTAAGGGTTGTCGCAAATTAATAATAGATAAATCGTTAGTAGAGGTAGCGGTTAAACATCCTAAGTTTACCATTGGATTAGTTATTTGATTACCGGGGGTCCAGGTAATATCATTACCGGGAAAACTATTAACTCCTGCTAAATTATCGCTTAGTGGTAGTTTACCCCCCATGATAGCTCTATATCCGGTAAGGTTAGAGTGAGCAGATCCGTGGAATGGATGAATTGGTTTTCCTTCCTGTAGTGTTTTCTTAGTTGTAATATCAGGAATAGCTTTCGATTTATTAATTAGTTTTTGGATGTTTCGTAGCTTTTTTTTTTCCCCATTGCTATTTTATAAAAATATTTTAAATACGATATGTAATTAAATAATTATTAAATCCTATTTTATATATTATATATATATAATTTAATGTCCACACTATTTGGATCAAATTATTATAAAATAAATGAAAATGGTATTTCACCATTTCAGAATACTTTGGCGTATTTAGGAGGTTCAGCTATCCAAACAATAGTTGATAATCCAGTCACAGCATACCGCCAATTAGTCCAGCAATATGCTAAGGATTCTGCCGGTAAAGTAGTTAGTCCCAAAACCGCGGTTCGTGAAGCAAATCAGGTATTTTTAAAAACACCCATAAACTCATCATTATCTGGATTAAAACCACGATTAGTTGGGGTACTATTTAAACGCATTCCTAAATTTGGATTTTTGTTGGGGTATGATTATATCTCAGGTGGTACGGGTGAACCAGGCGTGGCAGCAGCCACGACAGCTTCGATTTTGTCAGCCCCTTTTATAAATCCGATAAGAATGATTGAGAAACAACAACGAGGAGCTTTACGACAATATGGTATCGAAAAACCAATAACTGAAATTTTAAGGGAAAGTCAGGGTCAAAATTTTCGTCCCTTGTTTCGAGGAACCGTGCCACTAATGGGTCATTCTTTGGCAAGTGCCTTGCTAGGATTAGTTGGGCAACCCAAATTACAGAAGCACATTCAAACCAAATTAGGAGATGATTATAGTTTTAGTCGAACCACTTCTAATTTAATTTCATCATCAGTGGTAAGCCCGATCTATGTGGCGGCGACTAACCCACTATCAAGGCTAGAAGTTATTATGCAAACAAGTTCCATCCAGGGGAAGTCTATTACAGTTACCAAAGCCCTGTCGGAACTATCAACTGATATGGCTAAATTTGGTATGGCCGGAATATTTAGAGGTCAGGGTATAGGAATCTTTAAAGCTATTATATCTCTATCATTATTCCACGAAGGTAGATTGTTCATGACGGATCAATTTAAATCATACAATAGACATGTGGAGCAATAGAGTCGGGGGAAAATTGTACCACAAAGTATATGTATACGTTATGTTTGATCACGTTATTCATCCAACACAATATCCATATAATACTTTAATAATTCAGATACTGGAGCATCTGGCAAAGATTGCGTCATTCCGTATACTGAAGCCTTACCAGTTTTGCTATTATCTTTAAGTTTAACTTCACCAACTACTTCTACTAAATCGGTGATAAATTTTTCGGCTACCCCCGTTTGAGCGTGAAGCCTCGTTAAACATAGATGAATAGCATTCGGATGTTGTAATTGGTTAAGATGCCATCCCCTTTGGGACATACCATCCCCGATACTGTAAATATTATAATCAGTAGATCCCAGGGTTATTATCATGGTTGGAGCTCCAAACAAGATAGATATCTCTGGAACACGTTGTGTAATTTGCTGGACTAGATATTCCCGGGTAGCTATAATTTCACCAGTTATTTTTAGATAACCCGATTTGCCTAAATAGACTAGCGAAGCCCAACATCCGGCAATTAAACTACCCGGACGACTACCGGCTAACGTTGGAGTACAATAAAGCCCACCTGACCAGTCAGGATAACAAAAGTACATATCCTGGCGTAGTTTTTGTGAACCAAATAATACTACTGAACTACCCTTTGGAGCATATCCATATTTATGAGTATCAACTGACATACTTGTAACTCCAGTAACACGGAAATCAAACGGTGGAACAAAGTGCCCTAGTTCCCGCATAAATGGCAAAAAGAATCCTCCTAAACAACAATCAACATGTAAACCAATATGATATTTATTAGCAATTGCTCCTAGATCTTCAATTGGATCTATTACTCCGGAATGGAAATTAGGAGCCGAAGCCACTAATAAAATTGTATTAGGTTCAATCATCGCTTCCACATCATTAGGATTTACCTGCTGGGTAATTGGGTCAACTTCGACCAGTCTAGCTTCTAACTGTAACAGATCACATGCCTTAAAAAAAGCAGCGTGAGCCGTAGTCGGAATAATGACTTGCATGGAGTCGTCTACTACTTTATTTTCCAAAGCCCACTCTCTATGGGCTTTAACAGCTAAGATAATACTTTCTGTACCACCCGAAGTGGTACTTCCACACACATCCGGACAAACATCACCCCCTAACAGTTGACTAGTCATTGATACAATATCCGATTCCATTCGTCGTAAACTTGGCCAAACATCTGGATGAAGGGGGTTACTAATACTATACATATTAGATACCTTGTCAAGTAACTGAAGATGAGCGGGTTCTCCGTGGTAGACACATCCCGAACAATATCCACTTTTCCATGTGTTTTGTTCTAATGTTACTGCTTTACTGGCAGTGTTGATAATTTCTTCGGAACAAGCTCCCTCTTCAGGCAACTGGATAGCTGTTGATGAATCCTTAAGCTGAAAAGATTGTTTTAAACTTTTGCGTAAGGCTAGACACTCCTTGTGTATTTGGTATTGAATCCATGGCAAGGGTGACATGATTCGGTAGAAGCTTTGTCCCCAATCCCTAACAAAATATCTAAAACCCAGATACCTGTATTTACGATACCATCCTACCACAGTCCAAACCAGGTAACATACCGCTGGATAAAAATACGTACCAAATTTAGCCCGAAGCCATAATACTAACCGGTTAACATTAAGTTTCGGTAGATTATTGATCAGTGGGTAATCAAATACGTCACACAGCATTACTCATAGGACATTATTTGGTTTTTAAGTTATATTTATTACCAACACCATGTTGTTAACCACTCGGTATCAATTGGTATTATCCCAAACTAACTCTAAATATAGTATATTCAATCGTATGATTAATAGTCCATTGCTAAGTTGGTATTGGATAAACTAATCTTAAGATTAATATTTATTATTGGGATAAAGTACGGAGTGAGTCAGGTGAGGGTATAACGTCACTTAGTTGTCTGAGAACGTCAGGTCTAGCGTCATCTAAATATGTATTACGACAGGAATGGACATAATACACGACAGGGTGACTAACTGTTCCTCTTGGTAAAGTTTCTATTAAATTACCTAAGGTCACACTTTTGTCCCAACCAGTATCATAATAGGTTCTATACAGAGATACGGGGTCACAACTATAATGGTATGGAGCCGATGACCCTCCAGGAACTGTCAGTAATTTTGTATTATATGAATGTCTCCTTATATTCATCACCCCGCCTGTACCGACCATTTCAGATGGCATAAAAGACCCACAAAAAGCATAGTTTTCCGATGGTTCATTTCCAGGGGGAATGTGTCCGTTTATGTTACAATGTTCGTATAATTTATTATTGGGTAATGGATAAACTCCACATTTCATGCGGAGCCGTGTCTCGCCCATACGGTCGTGAAAAAAAAGTAGCTGATTGGGACACTCACTGCCTCCATCATATATGCTTAGTGGAAAATTTTCAGAATTACGATAATAGTCTACTTCCTGATCAGTATATTGATTAGTAATAACACGATCATCTGTTAACAACGCACGCCGATAAACTAAAAATTGTAAAATTAGTGAGACTATGTCTGACGATGATGTGGCACGAGGACATGCCTTTGCCAGAAGAGGTATACTTATATTTAGTCCTGGATAAGAAAATAACATGGAAGGTGTTATAGGACGTAGCTGCGGTTGCTGTTGATTACAGACCGGGTCCATAAAGTCTGGGTGGGAATAAAGTTTAGAAGCACTTGATATATCCACACTTATACCAGTTTTGGTCAGAAAAACTAACCTAATTCCTTCTGGAAGTGTAAAAGTATGGTTAGGAGAGTCACGCGGTAAACCACAACCATGAGCTTTAATGACAAAATTTGCCACAGGTTTTTCAATATAGCGCGAGTCTCCAGATCGCACCATATGGGTAAAAAAATCAATATTTCTAGGTATTTGCTGATGTATAAATTCCAAAATATTATCACAATTGGCCTCGGGATAGGGAAATTTAGATTCATTTGGTAATAAATATTTATACATATTACGAATTGGTGGTTGTGGTTGAGTTGAATCATGACTATCTACCTGTGGGTGGGAGTCGGTCGTATTTGATTGACAAGGGGGACTTTGGCTGTCATCCCAATGACATCCACTAGTCCGATTACAAGATTTTTTCCGACTTATTTTCCCACAATCTACCCCTTGGTTTTGACGATATTGGTCGGAAATACGCTCAATATCACTGAGCCGGCTGAGTCGCTCACTTGAGCCCCCATATCTTAAGTTTTGGTATTTATTTTTATATTTTTGGTATAGGCTATAGTAATCTGGGTTAGACATTGACATATGTTATAATAAGGTATTTTTCTGGTCGGTGGATCGATGTTTCATATAATACCCCTATTAATAGGTTTAACGGTGGTAATAACTCTACTTATACTAATACTAATAATTGGAAATCTATGATTATTTAAGAGAATCTACTACCTCTTGAAAGGCTCCATACCCCGCATCTCGATCAAATAAATATGGATCAACCATGTCTTGGGTGTAGATATTTGTTTTAATAGCACGACCACACACGTAGTCAGCATAACCGTCATTGCCTATTTGTGATTTTGCCTCGTATAGATTAAATATAGGTGGAGTTACATTATTTGAGTGGAAAAACGCAGCTGGTTTGGAACGGTTCCAGAGAGCCTCTAAGAGCCCGTCTCGATCAATATTGGTGATATCGATAGATGGCATAGTAATATTACTATTACTAGGGTTGAAACTCTATATCATTTTTTAAAATAACTAATTACTTATAGAATGCAATCCTAATATCAAATATCAAACATGACAGATAACGTTAATCCAAGAGCAATAGTAATTTCACCTCCAACCGATGATGCCGTCCCCACAAAAGTCTTAGGTGAACCAGGCCAACAAGCCAAAATGTATGTGTCGGAACTTCCAGGAGGTCGGAAGGCGATGCGTATTATTTTAGAGAAGGGGTTCGACTGGACCGAGACAATTAGACCTATTTTACCTGGATGTCCCGAATGGTGCCCAGCCACACATTTTGGCTACCTAGAATCTGGTTCCATGGGAATTAAAATGTCAGACGGAACTACGACGACCGTCCGGGCTGGTGACATGTACTTAGTAGAACCAGGTCATCTTCCAATTATCACTGAAGACGCCGTGATGGTTGAATTTTCCCAAGACCCAACTTATACTAGTAAAGAATTTATTAATAAATAACCAGCTAACCGAATTGTTACGTCCAAAAAAATGATTAGTTTAATAAGTATATAAATACAAGTACATATTAAGCCTTATGTCTTTGACATTATTACGCCACGAGGCTCGTCCGATGGATGACCCCCGTTTCTTCACTAGTTTAACTACCGAGGGATTCGATAGATCTAGTAGTAGTTTAATTGATCGGCTATACTTCTCTGGATCATATATCGAACCTATCGATGTTATTTATTGCTCTCCCTTTCTACGAACTGTGCAGACGGTTGTACCTTTTGCTAGGACAACCGGTCTAAAGATTCGGATTGAACCTGCCCTGTATGAATTTATGGAAAATCCATTATTTACCTCTGAAAATTGGTGTCATACTTGGGAGGAACTACCAACCGAATGGAAAACGTATATTGATACAAGTTATCAACCGGTATTTTCCGAATCCAAATTAAAATTTCGTGAGACCTGGACGGATTGTCTGGATAGAACCAAATGTTTCCTAGATTATCTACTCGATCCTAAAATAGGTAATACCCATCACCACCCTCTCGTAGTCTCACATATGACTACCATAAACAGCATTCAACATCACTGGGACGATTCGGTAATGCCCGAAGACGACTTTCCAATTGGGGGTGCTAAATTAATACAGACATCTCCATTAAATATAACTGTCACTGGGAGCCAAACGTAGTTCTGATTCAAGAGCGACGCCTTCCGACGTACCTCCTAACCCATATTCATAATCATACATCCACTGTTCACGTTGGCCAGTGTAATTAGTCCATCGAGGTTCGTTCCAGATACGAAGTGCTTGAGTTGGTCGAGCATGTCTGGCTACTAAATCACCCAACTTAAATTTAGGAGGTGGTTGTGTGTTTTCATCAGGAGCCTCGACATCTTTTTGGTTATTGACATCATTCGTTGGAGCGGTACCAGTAAGAGGTTTACTATTTGGTTGAGGTGTGTCGGTACTATTCATTGTTTATGTGGTAGTACTATTTCGAAATATCCGAGTCTTCATTTTTTATCAGGAGTCGGATATTTGCCAATTACTAACAACCACTTTACCCACCGTAGCCAACAACAAACATAAGCCTAGACAAACACTCCCAATAATAAATCCATAGAACTGAAAACCAATTCCATACCTGGTCCAAAATCCCCAAACCATGTGATTGTGTATCAAATATCCTACCAATTTACCCAGGTAGCTGATCGACCAAAACCAACACCAATAATATCTAGATAAGTAGATATATTTATCCCAATTTATACATCCACGTCTACCCGTAATTTTCGCACAATTTGGACATTGATGGGTAGTAGTTTCTGTTTCTAAGTCCGTTTCGGTAGATGATTCCGAATTAAAGTATGGTGTACGTACAACCCACATAGGTAGACCAAACCTTCTTGGATCAATCCAATATCCACAAATACACGTACCAGTATACGTATCACGATACCACCAGCGATAATAGCAAGTTAGATGAATTCGACAGGTACAGTTACGATTAACACACAATTTTAGTCTGGTGGTATGGCAACTATGATCCAAACATATAATACAATAATGATCAGATGGCGGGTCTGGAGTACTAGACATTTAAGTAGCTCACAATAATTAACCGAACCATGTAATATTTTGTTAAATATTTATTTGACAACAAGTTATCTGGGTAGTTTCGGTTGAACCGGATGCTGGAGAAGGGGTTGCTGCGATTTGAAGTTGACTATCCTGATATTCCTGTCTAGCTGAGTAAAATACTCTTAGAAACATTAGGATCATAGTACTGATTAAAAACCCGATAAAGTGATTGGTAAATCCAGACATAGTCCAAAATATTCCGATATCACCTGGTAGTTTGCGATATAATACTAATTTACCAACATAGCCTAATCCAATAAACATCAATGAACCATATATCCACCATACACAAAATACTTCAACACTTGTCAGACAATTCGAATCACACGGTAACCATTTCGAGCATCTCCATCTATTACTAGTTGTAACAACTACCTCACCCAGAGACAATCTTGTATCAGGTTGAACAGGTGTTAATGTTAGATTTTCAGGTTCGGGCAAGGGCGGCAATCCAAATCGATAGGTATTAATCCCCCTGCCACAGGGACAACGGTTATTAAAAGAACTGGCAAAGTACCACTTACCGTAACAACAGGTATGTATACGCATAGTACAGCTTGGATGCCCACATATCCTTCTTAGTTGACAACCGTAGCTACCCTCTAAACAAATCATACAATTGGACATAGCTATTAAATACTATTTATTGTCTGGTTAAATATCTTTATCAAAGTGACAGGACAGTAACACAAACGACATAACTATATTGTAACGAATGATCATAGGATCAATACTTAAATTTAAATACACCAACTAATCGTATGATTCATGAATTATAAATTATGTATACTTAAAGTAACTATGTCCCCAGTCAAAATTGATCACATGGATAAATATCGAAAGTACAAAGGAAAGTATCATCTCTTATTATCAAAGCAAGATATACAATCACCTATTAGTTTACATGACAGTTTACATAATTTTAAATATATGCTGAAAACATCACTTCAAATTGGTGTAGGTACAATCCAGGATGAATTAGATGGATATATCTTGGCCGAACAAGCCAACCTGATAAATCTAATTAACAAGAATATCCTAAATCTTGACTTTAATCATATACAAGATATATTTAACCAACAACAAATTAACCCCGAAACTATCACTCGAGACCAAATGGTGCTGTTGCTACTGCATTGTTTTGGGCTACATATATACCAACGGCAGTGGCAGGAAATTCAGGCAATACCCCAGACGGGAGGTAGTGTTGGAAACACTAAAGAATGGTGGGGGTGTGTTGAGCCAGGTTTAACACATGTGGAAATTGAAAACAAAACTGCTAAACAGAAAAGGGATATTTGTCAGTTAAGTCGGGGGTTTCCCAAAAATCGTTTTAGTAACCGCCAGGATTGCGTTCAAACCATAATGCATCGACCGGAATTGTGTAATCCCCCACCCTCATTACTCTCGCGTGTCACCACGCCCATTACGGATGCTACCCACCAAATTTCTAGGCACGTCCAGAATGTATCTGAGAAGACTAGACAACACATGACTACGGAGCGTGGAAATCCGGCTTATGGTACCATGGGATTTTCAATTTACATGTTTTTGCTTGGGATTCAAACTAATAATAGTTTTATTTCAGCCTTGTTAATAGCGATATGTGCCACTTTAGTGTTGATCTATTCTGGGATGGTTTGGATTTTAAATGATACTATTGACGAAGCCATAGATACCAGACAAAGATTGCGGAGGGTTAGGGAAAGTGAAGATAGGATTCGACAACAACACGCAGACAGAATGGAGGCTATGCGAGTCAAGCGGATGAAGGAACATGAATCTCTGAAAAAAGCGTACAATGAGCGACTCCGAAAACGAGAGTTACAACATCGGATGAAAAAACTTTTAGGTGAAAAAATACGTTCTGTCTTGTTACAACTTCCCTTTATCAGGAAGTGTCAAATAGCAATTTTTGATAAGCTAAGACGTGGTGACGTACCACTTAGTGAACAAATTTCCTTAGTAGGTAAACGGGTTCAAGTCGTTGGTAAGGGGTTCGGTACCGTAGTAGGTCAAACGTCGGAGACATCTACCCGTGTGGCGAGGGACATTGTGGAATTTGATCCCACACCTAAGAATCCAGAAGGGTATCGGAAAAGTTTAGTGTTAGGTAGTACTCGCAAGAAAAAGGGTCTTTTCCAACGGGTAGGTAAAACTTTCCGGGTGGTAAGTAGGTTAGTGGATGTAGAGGATCCCCCCACACTGTAGTAAGAATATGTAATAAGATAATACACACGCCGATAACACGTACTGGTTAAGTGCCAGAAACAATTGGTAACCACATCGGTAAAACACATTTCACAATATAATTATCAGTAGTCATTACTAGTTACCGATAGAAAACCCGATATATACTATATTATTTAAGAAGTTGATCCCGTAATTTACATAATAGATTTATTAGTTATTATGAGCGACGTTGTGGTAGACGATCTAACACATGACTCAGACATCGACAAATCAACGGTAACTAAAATGACGGAAACAGCTACTCGAAGTTGTGTAAAGGCTATTGGCTGGCGTATTGTTGCTACCGGTACTACTATTGTAGTTAGTTATTTTTACTTAGAAGATATTAGTAAAGCTACCGAGATTGGGGCAATTGATTTTGTAGGTAAACTAATTTTACACTATTTGTACGAAAGGGGTTTTAGTAAAATAACGTGGGGATATACTGAAAAAACAGTTAGTGTATAACGATAAGCGGATTCAGTATATTTACTCGCTAACCTTAGCTACTACAATTTAAACTAAAGATAATTACTTAGAACGACCACGCCCTCGACCCCGTCCACGTCCACCTCGCCCGCGTCCTGCTGACTTAACCAAACTCTTTTTACTTTCCTCTAGTTCAGCCTTGGCCTCTTTAGCCCATTCTTTGGTGATAGCATTCCGAAGTTCCACCAATTCTTCCTCCCAAATATCAGTGGGAAGTTTACCTTCTAAGATAGCTACCTCTTGTTGCTTATCAGCTAAGCGTTTCCGTAGTTCTTCTACCCTTTCTTTAGTCTGACTTCGCATTGGCATATTAACAAGGTAGTCATAACTGGGAGGATCTCCCACGAGCCTCCGTAATCCGTAAAGTTCTAACTCAGCATCCACTTCTTCTTCAGGTTTGTTCCGTAGATCAAGATCCCCCACTAGAACCCCCTCGATAAACTTAACTCGGTCGGTTAAAATATTGGATTCTTCTTGAAGTCGTCGTAACAACATTTCTCGTCGTTCTACGTATCCAATTAAGCGAGCAGGATAATACTCGTCAATGATCGCATCAGCATCTGGGAATTTTTGTAACCGACCTTCGCAATCATATAATACCATGTTACGTACATTGGTTTCGCTACTAGTCTTCAGTTTTAATAGCTCTACAATGGTCTCATCTAAAGTTTTTTTACCCCTAACGTGTTTAGAGATTGGGTCTACGAAGGTAAGCCTAAAGTTTACTTGGCTTTCTGTACAATGATCTTCGTATGATTTTAGGAATTGGTGTTTACTTTTTTCATTGACTCGGTCACGAACACAACTGTCCAGAAATTCTTTGTAATTTTGAGTCCACGTGCCGATCGGCAACTCGTTAACTACTATCTGATTGGCCTTGATCATCTGATATTTACCTAGAGTGTAGTAACTTCCGTCGTGTGGTTCAATAGTCCCAGTAAATTTACGATACCATGGATCCAGGTCGGAATATTCCGTCCCCCGGATTCTAGCCAGTACCGAATCGATTACTTGTATTGGGTGATGACACGGTACGCTGGAAGCATACCCAGTCCCAATTCCACGAGTACCATTAACCAAGATTGTTGGGATGATTGGTAAATAAGCATCGGGTTCAATTGTGACACCATCGTCGTTAAGGTAATGTAAGATATCATCATCCATTTCTCGAAACATTAACCTGGTAATTTCACTGAGACGGGTGAAAATATACCTAGGACTTGCCGAATCTTTACCACCCTGAAGTCGACTACCAAACTGTCCACTTGGGAATAACAAGTTAATATTATTTGAGCCGACAAAGTTTTGAGCCAACGCGATAATAGCCCCCATTAGACTAGCCTCGCCGTGGTGGTAACTACTAGTCTCACTAACATAACCAGCTAACTGGGCTACTTTAATTTCGTTACGTAATTTACGTTTCAGACAACTATATAGAATTTTACGCTGGGACGGTTTCAACCCATCCCGTACATCAGGAATACTACGTTGACAATCGGCATAACTAAAGTGAATCAATTCTCGGTTGACAAAGTCCTCGTAGCTTACTTGATCTTGGTTAAAGTCAATTGTGGGATCCTCTAGAGTCGACCTGCA
>JGI24919J38490_100214_pt1 | contig 40131 bp, 21 predicted proteins | sample LinPFosmplate7_FD_38490 | JGI IMG/M metagenome (IMG submission 38490) | reverse complement strand
CGAGCTCGGTACCCGGGGATCCCACCACCATCAAAGAAGACGGCGAAGAATATGCCAAGGTCATTCGGATTTTTGGCGCCGAAAACGCCGAAGTATTATGCAACGACGGCGTCATACGTCTTTGCATCATTAGGAAAAAGTTCAGGGGTCGCAGAAAAAAGTCCAACGAACTCAAGCCAAACGGCTTTGTTATGGTCGGACTTCGAACTTGGGAAGTCGTTAATCCCAAGAAGAAACCAAAGTGCGATCTCCTCTATGTTTATGGTAAGGGAGAGTTCCAAGAGTTGAAGCAACATCTAAATCCCATTCTGCTCGAAGTCGAAAAGAGCGAAATCGATTTCAACGATCAGGTTGGAGACGTCGAGATCGACGATATTTAATCGGATTTACACTCTGCTATATCTTCTTTCGCCGGCAATTTGGAGTACTCTCGATATAGAGCATGACATCTGCGTTCATTCATCTTTTCATACTCATCAATCATTAAGGCCACAGATAAAACCGAACCCATATGGTATTTCATGAGAAATAATCTCTAATTTTTTTATCCAAAACATCGTATTTCTCAACCATTTTCTTCAATCGACTCCAAGGTGTTATTTTTCCCGTTTTCCGATAATTGCCACACAAAGTATTCAATAAAATAGGATTGTATCCCGACAATACAACCACCCTCTCTTGATCGACATCGCAAGGAACACTGCTCTTGCCCATATTCCAAAAAGCCAATCTCGGCATATCTCCAAATATTTTCTGTATTTTTGAATATTCTATCTTATCAGCCACAATCAACAATTGTAATTTCTCGATCTCAGTCTTTTCTATGTTCAAAAATTTCATCGACTGTGCAATCAATTCTATGGGCGCAGTTACATTCGACTCGCCACCCACTTTCCGTAACAATTTCTGTATCTTCGCTTTCAATGTTAATCCCCCTAAATTAACCCACTCTGGTTTCCCACTAAACACCATCACGCGATCCTTGAACTCCCCCTTGTGCTTTTCTGATACAATAATACCCAGCCCCACAGCAGTATATAATCTAACTGGATCCATGGCCACCAACGACGATAAATCTATGATTGGAACACAATTCAAAGGACATATTTGACGAGTATATTCTTGCCATTGTAAATCTATCAACTTCGAATCACCTTGAAGAGCTAGCCTAATCAAACTAGAGAGGGAACATCTTCGGCCATTGATAGACGCCTCATTCAATGAAAGATCCACTATGTATTGGTGCGTTTTTTTCGGTGCTCTTTTTTCAAAACAACAAAGATATTTCATCATGGCAATACTGGGGAGGTTTTTATACTCTATCTCGTCCCATTTTCTATCACACATATCGATTTCTACAGTTTTCAATCTGCGATTGATTGTAGCTAGTGTTTTTCTCAAAGACATTTTCGCCCATGTAAATGATTTTTCTGTATGTGGGGTCGATCTCGGATAATAATAAAAGACAATAATATTGTACAACCACCCATGCTTCTTTTTCTCTCGCGGGCACCATTTCGCCGCCAAACTAGGGTAGTCGGATGTTTCATCGTATTTTAATTGACATATCAAAATATTACAAGCTTCTAAAATCAAAGGATGATATGGATAGCCCGTTTTCTTATAAACATACTCGCAAAAATATTTGATGTCTTTCCAAGACCCCCAAGGATGCGACAAGCCATAAAAGAAATGTATGAATGCATGTATGGCTAATTCCGGGTAAAAATGCCACCAAATATATATTTGCATATAGGCCAATTCTCTCTCCCCCTTCCCATTCACAATATCTCTTGTTTGAGCAATTAATCTATATAAAACCGACAATGTTGCCAAATGCTGTCGTTCTATTTGTTTGGCGGCAAGGAGCATAAAATATAATCTTCTCTCTACATTCACGTTCCCCCTATTGCAATTATAAAAAAATTCACAGATTGCTTTCTTTTCCATTACCCTGTTTGAACTGTAAAATTTAAATGTATTTTCTTCTTGTTCTTCTTTTTGTCTTGATACGTATTCTCTTTGTCGTACCATTTGATTTTCTCTCTTTAAAGATAACATAAAGACTATTTAAATCTTGAAACAGCGATATCGTATCTACCCATTCTATTTTATTTGTATACTTTGCCTGTGTTAAAAAATCTCGAGGCTCTTCCTCGGTTATGTATTTTTTAACATCTTCGACATCGAGATCTATATTGTATTTTAATAATGAAATTGGTAAAAACTTAATATCATTGTGAATCATATTTTTCCTTAAAATAAAAAGAATATCTTCTTTATTGATGCATCCATTGTTTAATATAAATTTTTCGGTTTTTACATGAAACAACTCATTTTCCCGGTTAACATATAAAAAACTGATTTGTATACTTTCTACATTTGTTTTATAAAAGTCATTGTATTCTTCTTCGGATTTTTCATATTCTTCTATCCAATCAAAATTCATTATATAGATCTTTGATTTAATAACGGTTAATTTAACTCAAAGGCGGTGCCCTAACAGTCTTTTTCTTCTTCAAAGACACCATCGTGGGCGCTTGGTCATCAGAACTATCATATTCATCATGATCCGATAATTCACATTTATCCTCGTAATCGGCGACATTATTATAATCGATTTCTTCGTCGTCCTCCTTCTTCGGTTGTCTTTCGTTCCTTTTTGGAAGGATGGGTTTGTGTTTGGGCAAGTTAAAGGTGCCTTGTGCTTTTGTTTTATAATCCAATGTTTCCTTTTTGGGGTTCGGTGTATTGCCGCCCAAAGAAGGAAATGCTTCCATGGACGAAATATCTGGAGCCTTCGGTGGAGGTGGCTTTTCTGGACGACGAAACATTCTATTGTTTCGAGGATGACGTCCTCGTCCAGGCCGGGATCTCCCCCTTGAAGATCGGAAGGAGTCATTTTTTGGATAACGTGGGTTGGGGTCTACGGGGGCGCGTTTCCAGCGGTTGTTTGTTGGGAGGGAGTCCATTTTTTGATATATATGAACTTTGAACGGCCGTTTCAATTTTTGTCTTATATATATATATATATGAGGGACTTTAAAGATTCTAACTTGGACAGTACACAGTTCACTTTGCCAAAAAAAATGGAGGACGATACAGACACAGCCCTCCGCGCTCTGCACCAGTGGCAGAAGAGTAAAAAAAATAAAAAAGAAGATGAAAAATTTTGGAAAATAACTGAAGAAAAATTAATCAATAAATTATTAAAAAAAAAAAAATTAATAACAATGGAATCCAGTAAATTAAAAAATTTTTTTTATAATTTGGGATTTTCAGATGCGTTCCCACTCGGTAAGTTCGAAGAACACCTCGATAAAATATTAAATTTAAATGATCCAATGCATCGCGGTATAATTATTGGACTTTTAATGACTTCAAAATATAATACACTTGAACCCTTCACCCCTTTCCAAGAAAAAAATGTCCCACCAGAACAGTCTGATGAAGTGGAAAAAATATCTTCTGACTTGGGTCGATATTTGATACAAATATTGAAAAAAACCAAAAGGAAAAAAACCAAAAGGAGAAAAACCAAATGAAATTTTGCCGTTAAATCGATTTAAAGAATCGACTATAATTATATTTATCTCCTCACAGCTAAAATAAAAAAACCGCTTGGAAACTTTATATAATAAAATACAGGAGATAGCAAAAATTGATTTATCCTTTATCTTAAATTAGTCATTAAGATAAATGGATTCATCACCTAGCATTTGTATACCTTTGGTATCAACCGAATTACCAAAGAGTATCTTTTACAATATTTTTAGAAAAATTCAATTGGGCAATCTAGAGAGAATAGACATTGTCCAAAAAAAATATTTTAATACCGTATTTGTCCATTTTAGACAATGGTATAAAACAAAAAGAGCACTCAGCTATCGTAAAAAACTATTAAACGGCGAAAGTTTGTTTATCAGTTCTTTCGAAAAGCCTATTTTCTGGAAATGCGTTCTCAGTCGTTCTATAAAGCCCAAAAATTGAATAATATATTTAATCTTTTTTAAATATATTATGATCCATCTACAATGCAAACTCATCCCCAAAGGCATTAAACCCATACGGTATATTAAGATTGGAAAATTCGAGACAATTCTAGATGCCAACGCTGCAGCTAGAGGTTTTGCTTTTGGGGCGCGAGGGGGGATTTTTGGAATCGAAAAGCACGAAACATCGTCTTCTTATTACTGCGGGTATTCCAAAGGAACTAAACACAAATATTGTTGTTTTCAACTCATTTATAATTAAATGAATTTAAACACTCTTGGTATTTTTATAGTATATGCCACAAGAAACTTTTGCCTTTTCTGCTGATATTTCTCAGTTAATGAGTCTTATTATTAACACTTTTTATTCCAATAAGGATATCTTCCTTCGAGAACTGATTTCCAATGCATCGGATGCATTGGATAAGATTCGTTTCGCTTCCATTACTGACTCTGGAGTGCTGGGCGAAAACAAGGATTTCGAGATTAAACTTACCGCCGACAAGACCAACAAGACATTGACTATCCACGATAGTGGCATCGGAATGACTAAGGACGATCTCATAAATAATCTTGGAACCATTGCCAAATCGGGGACCAAGTCTTTTATGGAAGCGCTGCAAGCCGGCGCGGATATTTCGATGATCGGTCAGTTTGGCGTAGGGTTTTATTCTGCTTATCTTGTTGCTGACAAGGTAACGGTTGTTTCAAAGAACCACAGCGACGAAACGCAATGGCGGTGGGAGTCGAATGCTGGAGGGTCTTTCACGGTTGTGGAAGACGATGGAGAAAAGTTCGGTCGAGGGACAAGTGTTGTCCTCCACCTGAAGGATGACCAACTTGGGTATTTGGAAGAGCGCCGTCTCAAGGAACTTGTGAAGACGCATTCTGAATTCATTGGGTTCCCTATTTCTCTATTGGTAGAGAGAACCATCGAAAAGGAAGTAACCGACGATGATGAGCCGGAGGCGCCGGCCAAGAAGGCCGAGGAGCCTGAAAAAGAGGCCGAGGGAGAGACTGTCGAGGGTAAGGTAGAAGCCGCCGAGGGTAAGGTAGAAGCCGCCGAGGGTAAGGTAGAAGCAGCCGAGGGCAAGGTAGAAGCCGCCGAAGAGGGGAAGGTAGAAGCAGCGGCCGAGTCAGAGGAGACCACCGAAGAGGGGAAAGTCGAAGATGTGGAGGAGGGGAAGGCTGAAGACGAGCCCAAAAACAAGAAGATTAAAAAGATCAAAGAAACTGTCCAAGAATGGGAATTGCTCAACAAGCATAAGCCCCTTTGGATGCAAAAACCGGAGGATATCACCAAAGAGGAATATGCTGCTTTTTATAAAACGCTTTCCAATGACTGGGAAGAGCATTTAGATGTGGCACATTTTAAGGCCGAGGGTCAGTTGGAATTCCGGGCCATGCTCTTTGTGCCAAAGCGTGCCCCCTACCAAATGTTCGACAAGATGCATGAGAAGAAGAACAACATTAAATTGTATGTTCGTCGAGTGTTTATCACGGATACGTTCGACGATTTGATGCCAGATTATCTTTCGTTCATTCGCGGGGTCGTGGATAGTGAGGATCTCCCCCTAAATATCTCTCGAGAAATGCTCCAGCAAAACAAGATTATTGGCGTGATTAAGAAAACGCTGGTGAAGAAGGCCCTTGGAATGTTGAACAAATTGGAGGATTATGATTCATTTTACAAGAATTTCTCCAAAAACATCAAACTCGGCATTTGCCAAGATGATAAGAATCGCCCGCGTTTGGCCAAACTGCTTCGTTATCAATCCACAAAATCGGAGGATCCTACCAGTCTTGAGGATTATTGCAAGCGCATGGTCGACGACCAAAAGGGGATTTATTATATCACCGGCCAATCAATGAAAACCGTCCAAAATTCACCCTTCATTGAGATGCTCAAGAAGTGCGACATCGAATGCCTTTTCATGACCGAGGCGATTGACGAATATGTGGTCCAGCAGTTGCGAGATTTCGAGGGAAAGAAACTCATTTCTGTTACCAAAGATGGCTTTGAACTCGACGACGACGATACCAAGGAACAACCTAAGATGGAGAAACTTTGCAAGGCAATCAAGGATGTCCTCGGCGATGAGATTGAAAAGGTCGTTGTCTCCAAACGCATTGTCGATTCGCCTTGCTGTTTAGTGACAGGGCAATATGGGTATTCGGCCAATATGGAAAGAATTATGAAGGCCCAAGCCCTCGGCAATCAGCAACAGATGAGACAATCGAAAAAGATTTTCGAGATCAACCCATCGCACCCTATTATTGTAGCGCTCAATGAACGTTTTGAAAAGAAGGAACAGTCAGTGAAAGACATCGCGTGGCTTCTCTATGAGATCACTCTTTTGTCTTCGGGATTCACGCTGGATGACCCAGCCGTGTTTACGAAACGAATTCATGGATTGTTGAAACTCGGTCTTAATGTACAAGATGACGAAGAGGAAGAGGAGGAACTCCCCCCACTTAAAGAAGATGAAGTCGTTTCTGAAAATATGGAAGAAATCGATTAGAGTTTCTTCATTAATGCTTTGTAAATGTTTAGTGTGGCCAAAGCATCCGCCTTGTTCGTTTTTTCATTTGCGGAATGATAAAACTTGACAGGCACGCCAATTTGGCACCAATCAAAAGGAGTGGGCGAAGTAATGAGATTGCCGCCATCGTTTCCCCCAACGCTTCCCACCTCTATTTGAAATTTATAGGGTAATTTTTTTACTAAATTCATGATGTTTTCGACGTATGAGCGCCTTGGAATATTTCGATCACGGTAAGAAACGATGGCCCCACCGCCTAAAGTAATTCCATTCTCGGTAGGAATAATATCAGAAATGAGCGCTTTGGTAATGTTATACTTTTCATAGAGAATCTTGGCTAAAAACTCCACGTCTCCACCGCCCGTTTCTTCGGCCATCGTGAACACCAACGCACCGTTTTTCAAGGTTTCGGCCAATTTTAAAGCTACAAAGGTTCCCATACGATCGTCTTGACTGCATACTTGAACCGATGACGGCGTTTCTCTCCAATTATATACATAGGTTAAATTCGTCCCCATTTCTATTGGCCTTCTAGAGGTGTAGGTTAATTTTTGCTTCTTTCTCTTCTTCCCTTTACATCTTAGTGTAGCCGTTACTTTCCCCCCACTATCAAAACCTTGAAGTTTATCGCCATTTTTATAATTGGGGCCGCCGATTTTCGTTAATTTGTTTTTATGGCCGACCATAAAACCCACGCTATCAATGTGTGAAAATACGGCTACCCTTGGTTTGCCGAAAACCAATATGACGTTGTTTCTATAAATACCGCCATGAAATATCTTGGGTTTCACGGCCCATTTATGTTTCTTGGTATAATCCACGATGTATTTAATGACACGATCTTCTTCTGCGGATGGAGCATGGATTTTGGTTAATTCTTTTAATAATGTAAAATCCAAACCCCCTTTTTTTCTTGTGTTTCTCTTCTTTTTGCGTTTTTTAGTCTTCATATATAAATATAAAATATTAAAATATATTTATAATGCACATTGATATTTATTCGGACAATACCACACGAGTGCGTCATATCCATGGGGAACACGCGTGCTTTAATATATACAATATAATGATTGAATGCTTTAAAGAAAAAAATGGTAATTGCAAGGATCTCATTCAAAAATGGGATACATGTATTCGGAAAGTTGAGGAGTCAAAAACAAATCTAACCAAATAGTAATGATTGTGCTTGTTGCTCTTTTTATTTTAGCCCTTCTTTTGCAAGGGTATCGATTTGCCGAAAACTGGGAAAACATGAGATGGGGAAATGTCGCCGGCCACCCTAGGAGAGGCCGACCGCCTTTTTATGCTCCACAATAATATCGAATGTTTTATATAATGGAAAAACTCGCCGCACAATGTATTTATGAATTGTTAGAACAAACAAAGCATAAATTAACCAGGGAGAGAAAAATCAATTTCTTCCGAATCACTCAAGATTACACCAAACAAATAATACAAAAGTTACCAGAATCTTGGAAAAAAAGGATTTCGTCTGATTCCATGTTGTCCTCCCTCGTATTTTCTCCTTTCTTTTATGGAACTTCATTAACCGTCGATCCATCCAATTTTTCCCCAGCAACAGCCTACGGCATAGGACATAAGTATGAATCTAATGTTGATAAAATACATGATTTTATTACTGGTAAAAACGATCAATGGTTTGAACGGGTTTCTTTGCCTTGGGAATTAGACGTTTCCAATTATCTAGAAACATGCACAAAGAAGCAAATAATTTGGGCCATTCCTATCCCAGAGGATGTGTGTGATGTTATTTGTTCTTTTTTGTAAGGATATATATAATGAATCTTCGCGAACATCTCACGAAATCCAAATTTAAAATATCGTATAACGATGCTTTACAGATTTTTACAAATGTTTCAACACAACTAAAATCTTTAGAACAACAAGATAAAATCGTTTTTTCTCTTTCATTGGACGATATTATTAAAAATCCCGATGACAACTGGGAAATAAAAGATGAAAAGATTTTTAAAAAAGGCAGCATGAAGGTTGTTATTGATAAGAAGGATTTTTTGTCTCCCGAATTAGAAGGAGGAAATCATACAAAAACATCTGGATGGTATAGTTTAGCCTCTATCGTAGCATATTGTTTGACTGGAAAACGAAATATTGAAGACAATTTCGAAGAACTCGAATCCATTCGTGAAACGAAATTGTATTGGGCGTTAAAAAGAATTTTAAATAACGAAAAAAGGGTGATTTTATTAATATAGAATTTATTTCTCGAATAAATATAATGTCATTGCGAACTCTTAAAAGACGGAGCGATTTAATAGGGAATCTTAGTAAATACGGATTTTCAAAAGGTTCAAAGAGATATGCGTATGCTATCTACAATGAAAGAATCGCCAGCAAACATAATATTTATAAAAACGTAAACATACCTACGGCTTCCGAGCATCTTGAAGAAATGAAGTTGAGGGCACTAGACCCTAGTTACAATGAACATCTTTTGGAAGGCATCAATGAAGCCACGATGGGAGAAGAATTTAAAAAAGATGACGATGCAAAAATAACCATACCATCCACCGTCTCAATCGGAAGTGACTCTATATCTCAAATACCTACGGCAAAGATTGAAGATGCAGGATGGCCTTATGCTGACCACGGTGTCCGGGCCGTTGAAATAGGAGATAAAATATATCTTTTGGACATTGGGGGCCAGAAAATGCAAATATACGATCCTACTTTGGATACTTGGGCCGAAGTGGATATTACGTCGAACTATTTTAATTGGGCCGAGGTGCCTCCCAAACCTATTCATCGCTGGAAATTAACGGATATCTACGAAGAAAATGCACCTGATAGTATGGGTGGTTTATCGGGTGTATTGAATGGTGATGCCCAGGCTACATCGGATGGTGTATTGTTTGATGGAAATGGTGATTATATATCTGTTTTCGAGGGTGGCACCTCACTCTTGCCTTTCAGGACATTCACAGCATGGGTGTGGTTTAATTCTATCGCAGGAGGCGCTCAAACATTATTTGATGCGGTTCAATGGGGTAGTAATGCTGTTCGGATAATAAAGGCAAACTGGGGTGGACAATTGAGATTACAATTGAGCATTAAAGACGTGGGGGGAACTGATAAAATGTGGCACAGCAACGACCAAACGACTGCATTTTTCCAAACATGGGGACATCTTGCCTATACATTCGGAGAAGATGCAAGTGGTAACATCAAATACTCATTGTATGTGAATGGCGAATTGGCTGAGGAAAATACTGACAGTAATAATACTTTACCTGATATTGATGCCTCGTATAACTCGATTCTTATTGGAAAAATACAATGGGACAATACCACACGATTTTTTAATGGTCGGATGAAAGACATTCGGATTTACGATACCCCATTAGACGCCACAGCAATAAAAGGAATTTATTCAAAGGAAACTATTCCCGTTTCAAACGTAACAGCCATAAATATATCCGCAACGATTTCGGGAGTAGACATGTCCGGGTGCATGTTCGAAATTACCGACGATTCTAATTCATTTAAAATCAATGTTCTCCCAGGCAATACTATAGAATATGTTTTTTCCAACGGAACTACTTCTTTATCAGAGAACACCAGTGATTTTTTCATTTCTAATGTTTCTCAGAAGTTCGAGTTCCATATCGATTCTTCAAACAACGTTGAATACAGAACCTATTCTAATGACGCTTCTTTTAATTCCTATACAATTCAGACAGGGTGGCAAAGTCTTGGAATTCATTTCTTCGACCATTTTGATCTACGTATTGGAACCGATTCGTCTGGTAACTATTTCAATGGCTATATCGAAGATGTCACCTTGGCGATTTTTGATGAAAATGGTATTCAACACTCGCCAATCAATACTTCATTTATCGCCCCCTTATCCTTCGCGGATAAAATATATTTCATCGGCGAAAATAATTATCGTCCTTGGGACGATGGTTATACAATATCAAACAACGCGCCAAAAATTCATAGTTATCATGACCACACTCACGTCATAGCAGAAGACATTAGTTTTAACGGAGTTCCAAAAAGAAAAGGACATTCAATGGTTGGCCATGGTGACGAAATTTATCTTATAGGCGGCGAACTGGAACATAACATTTGCGTTTTTGATATTTCTAATAATGCAATTGATTATATTTCGGATAGTTCTTTTAATTCTACTGAATTTAATACTTCTTCCATTGATGGTAATGGAGAGAAAATATACATCTTTGGTGGATACCAAAACTATAATGTTTGGTCCAAGAATCCAAAAGGCATCTTTCTTGCTTATAGTCATAATTTAAAGAAGGCCATCAACAACTATCATGGTTATAACAACAATTGGCCCCGGTTTATGATTGATGGCAGTGAAATAAAAGACATTGGGAATGAATTCAAAAAAAAATACACAAGGCTCAAAGAAGACGTAGTTTTCTTGCAGATATTTTCAATGTTAAAAACGTTCATTGGGCGATTAATTCAAACCGGTATTTCCGCCTTTGATCTTGATTGGGAGAGATTGATCTCTGAAGAAAAAAAAGAAATCGTACAAGGCGTTTTACAGGAATTAAACAATTTAAACTCTTATATAATCAATATTGGTGGAAAGAACGTTCAAGATAAATTGGTTTTATTATTGGATATTTACATTATTGTGGTGGAAGAGTGCAAAATTGCAATGAAAACCTTGGAAGACGAAACCATATTTGTGAGGCATTGGCTGTATGTTGAACATGCTGCGTCTAATTTAAACATTCTTTTAAATTCCGCAAAAACGTTCATTAAAACTTCCCCCCCCAATCTTGAGAAAATCATCTACATCTTGGGCCGGCCAAATGATTTGTTTTCTGGTCAAGACACCTTGACAAATCTTGGAACAAATGAAGATGAAATCGATGGTATTTTTGGCGAGATTTATCCCTATCAAATTACGTTGTTGCAAGAAATATGGGACACTCCTTGGGAATTGCAAAAAACAACCGTCGAATCCCTGGAGGCTAGAAAATACGTGTGTTTGGAAACAATGATTAATCCCAAATATAATCTCGAAGAAAATCTCAGTTATTATTGGAAATTTACCAATATGGATGGGACTTTTGCACCAAATACTGGCGTCAGTAATACCTCCTTGGGGGCCATTATTACAGGTCCCGCGATTCAACATATTTCGGCTACAAAACAAAACGAAGAAGGAATTATCTTGGATGGTTTGGTCGTTATTAAATTCGGACAAATAACATTGGATGATGGGGGATTTACTTTTTGTACTTGGATTAAACATGAATCGCCAGGCGTTTTATTGCAATTTGACAATATGACCCTATCTATCGGGGACGGCCGTACTTTGCATGTCGAAAACAATATCGATGATGTATCTTTTAATACATTTTTTGATCTTAGTGAAGTATGGCATCACATCGCAGTCACAATCAGTGATTCCAGTTGCAACGCTTATCGTAATGGTAGCAAGTTTGAGGAAGTATCTTTTAACGGATATTCCGGGCTTAGTGGCGATGCCAGCGGAGGAGTTGGATTCGAGGGAGCATTGCGAGATATGAGAATATACAACAAGATTTTGGATGCTTCAGGTATTCATAATATTTATAAAAACGCGACATCATCTGGTCAACCAATTCATCCATATTTGGAGCACCAATGGGAAATGGCGGAGATTAGTGGAAACAAGATTTGGAACGAAATTACAAGAGAATGGGATGTTTCCATGAATACCGAACCAATAAACCAAAATATATTTCTTGACAATATTAAAACATTGGAGGGACTTGACATATCCGGTTCTTATTTCTTCAATAATAAAATAATAGAGTTCCCTCTTTATTGGGGCGGCGGAATGTCATTTTCATCTTGGATAAAGTTTCCTACGGATATTTCCGGAAACCCTTTGATTATGAGTTTATATCCATTAGATCCTAGCGACGTAATTGATCACAGTGGTCAACATGTTTATCTTAAATTAGATGATTTGGGGACTATAGTATTACATGTGGCAACTTCTTTGGTCGAGTGGGATAGCAGCGGGGGTAAAATTACACCAAATGAATGGAATCATATTGCTTTCACGATTGACAGCGTCGGAAGGATTTGTCATTATATGAATGGCGTTAAAAAGAGTGAACTTATGTATGTTAAATTAGATATTGGTAACAATAAATATAGTTTGGGATTTGTAAACGCCCCTTGCAAAATTCGCGATGTTCGTCTTTATAGTCGCGCACTTGGAAAACAAGAAATATATATAAATTACCAAAATCCTATTATTTCCCGGCCCGTTTATAACGAAGAACATTTCCTTGAAAATTTCAAATGGAATAATTTTTCCACATTTAAAGAAGTCGAGAAAGACATTGAGATCATAGATTATTTTGATAGCAAAACATTAATCGATGTATATAAATATTCTACAGATCCTTTTCTGAGTTTCAATAAGAAAACGTCTGTAACCGCAAAATTATTTTGGAATATTACTGACATAAGCGCAAATACCATACCTTCTTCACTTGAATCAATGGAGTTGGAATCTAGTGGTAATATTCTCGATAATACTATTTATACAAAGTTTGACTTTGGCGAAAAGGAGGAAGATTGGGGTGGCATCCAGTTGAATTCTGAACATTTGACATTAACAAGTGAAATTAATACTTATAAATCATTTTTTTTATCCTTTTGGATTCGATTTAATACCATGCCTAGTTATGAATCATTTAAAATGGTTGATTTAAAAAATCACAATTTGACCATTGATGGCGATGTAGCGAATTACGCCGAATTATCACATAGCAATCTTGGAGGTTCGAATAAATGTATTTTTTCTGCTTATAGTTATTGCTTCTTTGATGACAAATTAATGGACGGTTTGGTTTATTATTGGCCTATGGACGAAGGTAGCGGCCGTACTATTAAGGACATTGCAAGTTCGAAAAATGCGACACATCTTCGCAATATTGTAGGTATAGAGCGCAAGAGTAACGATTATATAGAATTCAGTAGTACTGACGCCACTACGGGATTTTTATCCATCGACGAATTAACCCCCTTCCAACAATTTAAAAATGGGTTTTCTTTTTCATCCTCAATTCTTTTTGATGGCTCTGGTAATTCTGAAGCCTTTTTCGGCGGCGGCTCTGATTATATTAGCTATTTAGAAGATTCAAATCAAAATATGTTGTTTTCCTTCGGGAGAAATAGTGATAATAAATTAAAAATATGTCTCTCCAATAATACGACCGAGACAGGCATTGATTCTAGTGGCGCGGTTTTTAAAGATGGATGGGGACAGTATGTTTTCACTATTGGACAAGGTTCACCCAGTGTCCAAAAAGTATTTTATTTCGGCGGTGTCGCATTGCGAGATGAAGAAACTGGTTTTTATATATCATCTGCTTTTCGATCGAGCGCCGGCAAAGAAACAATATCCATTAATCCCAGCGGCAGTTTATTTATTGGTAAAGATGTGACGATCGATTTGATCGATTGTTCCAATGGATGGTTATCGTTTTATGATATTTCGGGTGGCGGCGATATATTTGATATTTCCGACATTTCATCCTTTGTTCCCATCAATAAAGACAGTGATAAAAAATGGTTATTCAATGATCAAGTTAGAAGCATTTATGATGGGGATGTTATTAGCGATCAAGGCCTCGTCTATCACTTCCCCCTTGGTGACCCTTCATATAATGAATTTTGGAGTGTTACATATTATAATGACGTTGGCGAAAATAATCTCATTTTAGTTCATAAAAATCCCGGAACAAACACTTCTGAAGGCGCATTACTTGATTCCTCTGGTAGTTTTCTACACCTTTTTCCTATCTATGAACCCTCTAATGATTATTCATCCGATATGCCGGTGGATATAAGTAACGTCTCATTGGAAAATTTTACCTTTGCTACTTGGATAAAAATCACAAATTCAAGCGGTTCAAATTGGTGGTCAGCAAGTGATGAAAAGATGGACATAATATCCTTTACAGAGGGGGCAGAAAAAAAATTAAAATTTCAACTTGATCCCGACGGGACGATAAAAATATTGTATAAGGCAGGGACGATGGTCGAAGATATCAGTGCCACCTTACATAATTATTCACCAAATATAGGCGCGGAATGGACCCATCTTGCGTTTACTATAGAGACGAAGGAGATTCACATGTATGTGAATGGGCAACAAGAAAATGATTCATTGGATAATTTATATGCGCTTTTTGAACCGTTCACTCCATCGTCAGTCTTTATTGGACAATTGGGCACCGCTTCAGAGCGAATAATCCGAGATATTCGACTTTATAATAAGATATTATCTGAAAACGAGATTAATAATATTATAAAATGGGGAACTAGTTATAAGGATTTAAAAGAGAATGTTTCATGGGAACCCGTCGAAGCACCACAGATATTGAGATCACCTGTTTTTAAATTAAATGAAAATATTATCGAAATAATTATAAATGGCAGCGCCCCCTTAGAGTCTAATAGTTACACGTCAAATAATACTTATGATCACATTCCCAACTTCAAACAAGATTATGAAGATTGGTGGCGTTATGACAAGGTTCATATTTATAGAGACGGGGGGCTACTTGAAACAATGACCATTGATAATAGTGGATGTTTTCCCTACAAAAGCGATAGCACGCGCCTTTCCTTTTCAAGGTGGTCTCATGGCATCACAGATCATAAAGGAGGTAGAAACAATCTCTCCAATCGTTCAGTTCAGTTGGGCGGTGGGGCTTGGGCGTCTGCCGGATTTGATCGAAATCTAAATGGTGGCATGAAAGAAGTTCGCATCTACAATAAAGCATTGGATGCATCAAGTGTTCAAATTTTATACGATAATTTATATAACGATGTATCTGGGGTGAATTTATTGAAATATAAATTAAGTATTAATGTTTTTGACAATCTTAATATTTCTGGAGAATGGCAAAATATAGCTATGAACATTGATTCAAATGGTGATTTACAATTATATACCAATGGACTTTTGGACGACGGTGTTATAGATGAGGAGATTACTGTATATAGTGATATTTCTAATGATTTTAAAACGGTCGAGACAAATAGTGATGATAAATATGAATCAACCGAGGCTCTTCGAAATGCATACCCTAATTATTTCATTTTCAATTCCATCTTTTTAAAAAAATGGAAATTAACCATGCCTTCTATTTACAATGATAATGAATTGGATATCAGCGGCAGTTCTTTGTTTATTTCTGCGCCAGACATAGAAGTCAATGACATAAATACAGGTTCGTCCCATAACATACAACAAAACCAAATTAAAGATTTAATTTTTCAAGATCCGAGGGCTGTTCGAGTATTGAAAATGGCAAGCAGCGGCGGCATGTTGTTTTCAGCAACTCAATTAAGAAAGAACGAGGAAGGTTGGTCGTTTAGCACTTGGATACGATTTGGAGAATATAACGATCTAAATAATATTATAACTCTTAGAGACACAAGTGGAGCTTTCGTTAAATTGTTAGGAGTCAGTAACATGTTGGGTCGAAATTCTTCAAATACAGCAGTATTATTTATACAAAATAATAGCGGCTTTTATTCCTTTTATTTGGACGATTTTTTTGATATCCATGGAAATTGGCAGATGATTTGTATCGTCATTCAATGGAATGGTACAATTTCATTGTACAATAATGGCGAATTGAAAGGGAGTAAGAAAATTGGTAATCTTCCGGTAGGAAATCTTAAAGTGATTGTCTCTGGAGAGGATATTATCAAGCTTGAAAACGATCTTGGTTGGAAACTTCTCTTGAATGAATTTTCGTCAAATATATTAACAAATAAAATTCACTGCGGAGAATGGGATATTGTTAATGAAGATATAAATATTAAAAAATCTACTGAAACCATTATCCCTCTTCTAGAAGAATTAAGATTTGATGTCACACTTATGAAATGGCCACCTACCCCGATCGATATGGTTCAAAATCAAGGATTTGTGTTTTCGGCTTGGATAAAAGATTTATCTAATACAATCGATATTACTACAAATGGTAATCTGAATTGGACAATTGAAAAAGATAACTATGATGCTGTGTTTAAAAAGGATGGCACGCGACTTTCTATTGGATATGATTTTTTCAGAGAAGAAGGTATTTGGAAACACGTTGGTGTCATTGTCGATACCACGACAAATCGAGAACCTACAATGATATTAAATGGAAACTCGGCATTGGGTAACTCTGAAATAGGCATTTCAGATTATCATATTCCTATTCACGATCCATCTGGCATGCATATCTTGAATAAAAACGGGTGGCGCACCCCTTATCATTGGTGGAAATTAACCGATATAAGTGGGGATGATATTCCTAATTCTGGTTCATCCGGTAATAATGCTAAAATGATTTATAAGCCATCCAACAATGAATCGGGGATACTATTTGAAGATTCCACCTATCTAGATATTGGAACAGATCTTTCGTTTAATTCACTCAGTATATCTGTGGATATTTCATTCAATAGTTTCCCCGCCCCTATTTTATATTTGTCAAATGATAACAACTTATTAGATATATTTTTGGATGACACGAGAAAATTAAATGTTAAATTAAAAAAAAATGATACGGTTGTTTCAGAAGTAATAGATATCTCCACTAATATAATTATAAGATTGTCGGTGGTTATCAATGAAAACTTGACTGTATATGTCAGGTCCATCCGGGATCAAACAAATAATAAGGAAGAATATTACACGGACTCATGGGGAACCATCCAAGATATTATTTTTAAACGGTGTTACATAGGAAGAAACGAAATGCATTTCTTCAACGGACTAATGAGAAATATAGCATTATATGACACTTCATACAATCCAGAACCGGTCCCATTATATAATTGGTCGTTTTTAACAGACAAAAGGACCGTGCAAAATAATGGTTATTCGGTGAGCAATACCTTTTTTGCGGATGTTTCAGGCAGCAATATTAGTTTTGTTAATGGAATAAGTGGCGAAGAATTTGTAACGCTTCCTACTATTTCATTTCCGTACGCTTCCAATAATCAGGGATTTTCCATTTCAACATTTGTTCGTTTAACAAAAGACGTCGGGCATTCTAATTGGCTTTTTCCCATTTTTAATATTTCTGATGCTTCGGAACTTAACTATATTAAATTAGATATTGCAAGATCGGAAAATACAAATACGGAAACTTTTCTTGTTAGAGTCGTTAGAGGGGGGGTCGGGTATACTGACAGCGTCGATGTTTCAGACGAGGTCGGGTATGGTGACAGCGTCGATGTTTCAGGTGGGCAATGGAAACATTTTGTAATTACTGTAAATAACAGCAATGTTTGGAAAGTCTATATTGATACAACCATATCGGATATTTATATTAATACCGGGGGGGGGTGGGAATTGAAAGACTATACATTTAATTCTGTAAACTGTCAAAATGGGAAGCAAATAATGAATCTTAGTTTATATGATTATGATTTAAGTGTTGAAGATATCATCGAAATTTATAATTCATTCGACATAAGTGGTAATGCGAATGATGATGATTTGACATATTTTAATAAAAGAGCAACGGTCCCAAAATATTTTTGGCCAGCATTTAACACAATATATAAAGAGGTAGAAGAAACGATTGGTCAAAAACACGCAACGATCGTATATTCTGAAGCAGATGAACAAGGAACTTTTTATTTTAATGAAAACTATGTTGATTCAACATTTAATATTAATTTGATACAAAAAGATGTTTTTTCTATTTGCTTTTGGGTTAATTTTAAAGAATTTACGAATGCTGAGCTGGTCAGATTTCAAGATGAAATTGTGGGCGGAGATATTAATATCAAGTCTTCTATGATCTATAACGATTCGTCAAACGCACTAGTATGGGATGCGTCAAATGGCGATATTGTAGTGGATGACTTCTTCAATTCGGGTATAAATTCATGGTATCATATTGCTATTACATACTCAAAGGGAGGTGTGATGGATTTTTATAGAAATGGATGGAATCTTTTATCGCAAACTTTCAATAGTGAGATTGATAAAAATATGAATTATAGAGTTTTTATTGGGCAACCAGAGTTTAATGGAAATATTTATGATTTGCGTATATATAGTGCATATCTTGTTCAACAAGATATTGAAAATATTGTTATGTCCAATGTTCTCTATAATTTTTTTGCACCAAACATGTTGTTAAAAGAAACAGCCACCCATCATTGGAAATTAACTGATATTACAAATGATGTTGCTCCCAATTCCGGTAATTCTTCGACGAGTGGTATTGTTGCGAATTATTCCACGAATAATTTCGACAATGGATTAAAATTTGATGCTAATTGTTCGAATATGATAGTTGATGGTGGCGAAATGTCCTATGATCCATCGTGGAATTATGATTTCTCAGTAACTTTTTGGATAAAAATGGTTACAAATACAGAAAGTAGAATAATCGATTTTCAATATAGTAAACATGGTAATTATGCAAGAGGGTATATTTATTTTTACCATGGTATGTTTGATAGCATATTGTCATTATACGTTCACGTTCCCGGAATGAAGTTTGACAACGGATTGCGAAAACTTATAAAAATATCTACTACAATCGATAATATTTACACAAATAATACTTGGTATCATTTCGCAGTGTTATTTTCATTCAAAAACGTTGAGAGTAGTGCCTTTTTTTACGTTAATGGAAAAGAACTGGGTTCTACAACATCTACGATAGGCGTGGAAGAATATTCAAATATATCCTATATACATTTTGGACCTCTTTCTGGAATTACAATGAGAGACGTGCACATTTATGATTATAGAATATCCGAAACTCATATTTCGTCCGTAATATTTGATATTCTCGAAGAAACGCATATTATTACTCCAAGTCCTATGTATAATTTGAATTTAAAGGATTCTTCCAATAATACGGGTTTTAAACATATGGAATTTTCTGCAAATGAATTTCATGATATTAGCGGCCATTTCTTTGATGGCTCTATAATAGATTTCTCATATGGAGGATACTTGGATTCCATTCCTGTTGAATATAATGGATTATCGATTACAATGTGGGTATTAAAAATTGGCCCGATGGGAGACGATCTTCTATATCTTGATTCATCTTTTAACAATATTACAATGGAAGATGGTGATATAGATGGGGTAAAAATAGGAATTTATAATAGTAAATTGACAATTAGTTATTATGGCCAAATACTTAAGGATACAACACTGTCTATAGATACAGATGTTTGGTTTCATATTGGTTTAACTGTTGACTCTAGTGGAAATGGGATTTTTTATTTTAACGGGGAGAAAAGGGACGAAAAAACATGGAATTCTCTTAATGAAGCTGATGCAAGATGGCGTGGGAAAGGAAAGTATTGGAAAAAAGCTCAATTGGGAAAGGCGTTTACAGGATATATTCGAGATATGCGAATTTATAACAAAAATATTAGTCACGATGAAATAATGCAAATCATGGATTTTTCCAGTTACAAAGATCAAGCAATCATTTCTCACAAATCGATCCTCAAAAATATTCCCCTCTATATTCAACAACAATTGTCCTTTTCATTGGAGATAAAAGATGACTCCGATATAAGCCAAAAAACAATTTTGGATATAAGTAATGAAGATATTGGATTTTTAATCAAAAAAGACGCTAGCGATATTATATTTGAATATGGGGATACAACATTTATTGCGTCGGATTTTTTCCAAGATTCGAGTTTTAATGACTTGGCCATTATATTAGATATTTCTAATAGCGAATTGAGTTTGTATAAAAATAGCGTTATTATTAAAAACAAAAGGATTGGTCTTGGCGATATTCCCCCCGGATTAAAGTTTTTTGATGGTTTTATTGGGGGAGCGCAACTTAGAAATTTTAAAATATTCGAAAATGCTATTTCCAAAGAACGTATCGCTTATGAAAACTTCTTGGAACGAGAAAATATAGAGAAAGTAAATGATTTATCGTGGAATGAAATTAAAAATAGTTTTACAAACACTACTTCCGTCAGCACAAGCAGTTCATTTATAAGTGACATTTCATATAATTTTTGGACAAGTACAATTACTGATGGAAGCAATATACCAATCGGCATTGTACAAAATATGATGTCAAATAATTCACCTGTTGGATATAAAATACTTAATAGTAGTTTTAAGGGTGGAAGTGGTATTACGTTCTTTGCAACCATTAAGTTAAATGAACTACCCCCCATCACTGGTTTTGTGGGTGAAACGCTCGATCCTCTAAAATGTAAAGTCCTTTTAACCCTGAAACAAGACGATTTTAAGATTTTTGGGGATGAAAAAATAGGTGGCATTGTTGTGGTCGTTGATGCTGTTGGGAAAATATGGTTTTTAAATAACGAGGAGGAAAGTTATACTTTTAATAGATATGAGAGCGCAAACAGTGTTTTTGAACTAGACAACGAAATACATTTTTCCTTTACGTTGGGTTCATCTTTACAAGAGCCTCTTATATGTTACATTGATGGTAATTCTATCGAATTAATTAAAAAAGGTGATATAGTCGAATTTTCCAGCGCCATGAATTATAGTTCGGCCACCCTTGGAAATTGGGGCACACATGGAAAAGAGGGTTCATTCGCCGCATCTGGCGTTTTTTCCAACGTCCGAATGTTCAATAAAATATTGAACTCGAGTGAAATAAAGAAAACTATTTGGTCTTCTTATCCGTCCAGTGAAGGGGGGTTGGCTTTTGATGGATTGGCCAATAATTATTTACAATTGGGTAGGGGGAAAAATAATGTCGATTTAACTGGCTCTATTTTTGATATTTCTTCTTGCACATTTTCTACTTGGGTAAAATATGATTCATCTGGGGTATTATTTCATATGACGCCTATTGGATATACGGGATCATATACACAGATTCCTGATGTATCACTGAATTATGTTTCACTTGAATTAAATGACGATCATATCGAATACAAATGGAAACGATATTTTTATGGAGTAGATTCATCGGGATCAATCACGGTAAACACAATTATGGACAGTTCATGGTGTCATGTTGGTTTTTCTATTGAAAAAACAAATTCTGGAGAAAATATAAAAATTTATAAAAATGGCGAATTAATCAAAGTCGGAACATCTTCTGAAGGAAGGAACTTTTATAACCAAGATATTACTGTAGGGGGGAAATTTACAACTTCTAATAATTCTCTTAATAATAGCAAGGACAATAACTGGAAAGAGGATACACGCTCGCGCGATGAATTAACAACAACCAACTTTAAAGGTAAGGTTAAAAATATCATACTAATAAATAGGGCTGTTTCGCAGGAAGAAATGATCCACTTGATGTTTTCTGGCAAAGATAATTCATCAGCTTTTCACGGAGAACTTCGAAACATGAAAATTTATGATAGAGCCATCGATATGAATGAAATAAACAAAAACATATATGAACCATATTTAATGAATCATTGGAAATTAACAGACGATGATGGTGAAAAAGCATATAATTCTATTTTAAATACATTCGATGTTTCTCTCAATAATGTTGTTTTTGATGGATCCGAATGTCTTTTTGATGGGAGTGGTGATTTTATTGATCTTGGTAAAAATATTTTATTTAAAAGTGATTTTGAACCAGATATGCTGGACATTCCCAAAAAATCAAAGAATGGATTTACATTTGCTGTTTGGATGCGTTATACTTCTTTCAGCCATAAAAAAGATTATTACCAAAGAATTTTGGATGCATTGGAAGAGATACGAAAACAGGCAGAAATAGAAAGTGCGTTGGCATCCGATAATCTCATTAAAACTACGGAAGATCTTAACCATAAAAAAAATATCGCTCGTCTAGCCTCTAACATGAAAACTTCGCCTATGAACATCGAAATGTTGAAAAATCTTCCTGCTCTTCGTCGCCGCGTGAAAGGGCGTTGTGTATTCAACGATGAAGTCAGAGATGCCGTAAGGAAGGGAATGGCGCTAACAAATTACGAAGTTCGACAATTACAAGAAATTGTGACAATCGTTCAAGAAGAAAAAAGCACAATCGACATATCTTATAATTTGGCTGCAGCCGATGTTTCTTCAGCACTTGTGGATGTATTTGATTTTTCAAATACAAGTTCGTATTTTTTACATATAGCAGATGTATCCCAAAACAATAAAATCAGTATTTCTAATTATAATACAACTACCGATGTTGTATTTGAAATTACCAATGCCAATGTTTCCAAATCTTTGCATGTTGTTGATTTTTTTGGCAATGAAAATGAATGGCAACATGTCGTTTTTACCGCCGATGAAAACGGGCTTATGAAAGTATATAAAAATGGGCTGATGATTGCATCTAAAACGGGCATTGCTCCCAACACAAATGTGGAATACGAAGGATTTCTAGGAAAGGATATTAATGAGGCGGCAGTTACTTTTTACGGGTCTCTTCGCGATGTTCGCCTTTATCGCCGCGCCCTTTCTCCATTGGCCCTCCAATCCATATATTGGGATGAATTTTCAAAATCATATATATATCCCGGATTGAGCGCCGATTTTCGGACGTATACACCAATGTTGGATCCATCTTCTCAATTATTATTGGATACAAATGTTTCACAGACAGTAACGATAGAAAATATGGATGATGCAAATTGGTTTATACAAACCTCTCCACATTTAACAAAAGATATATCGTTGATTTCCGGATTAACTATTGGATCGTGGATTATAGGACAAGAAGTCCTACAGGCGAATGCAAAGGGGATTGTTCGAGTTGATGTGCTTGATAGTTCAGCCGTGGAAGTGAATGTACAGGAAGGTGTATTCGATATTTCAGGGGTCGTTTCGATTGGAGGTATGGAACGTGGTATTCCCACAAAAGTGATTAATCGGAATACATACGAAGATCTTCAATATAGGGTCTTTTTCCAAGATCCAAGTGACAATATTACAGCCATGGATGCTAGTTGCAATGAAGGAAGTTCAATTACATTTATATGTGGCGGTGAAGGGGGGGATTTTACTATACAGCATAATGAAAATTTAAGAATTGCCAGTGATGCATTGCAAATATATGATATATCCAGTAATACATTTACAATACTGAAAAATCCAGAAATATTACCCAGAATATGGGCAACCAGCGTTTATATGAAACCCGAAAAACATAAGGGGCATGATTGGATTTTATTAAAATATGGACAAAGAGTGGCGCAATTTGAAAAAATATTTATATTCGGCGGATCTGTCCCCAAGTACAATATTTCAGGAAGTCACAATCGAACTAAAGATGTTCAAATATATGATATTTTAAACAACACATGGAAAGTCGAAAGCAATAGACTCGATTACGCGATCGCTGGCGCAACGGCGATCGTTGTGGATAATGACATTTATATTATAGGTGGGGATGTGAGTGGTCGCGCCGTTCAAATATATAGACCTGAAATAGTGGAAATAAATTGCAAAAAGGGCCGAATTTGGGACGATTCTCTTGAGGAATGCATATGGGATCCCAATATGTGTATCTTTTGTCCAGAATTATGTGATGATAAAAATATAAAAGATTCAGCCAAGATGTTAGCTGAAAAATGTAAAAGTAAATGTACCACGTTTCATTCAGATGTTAAGATCGAAAATAATCGAATTGATAAACTTAAAATGAGACATACCTGTTATGCTTTCGGGGGATTTTTGTTTGGAAACGAAGCCACGAGAAATAGTTATAAGGAGAAGATTAAGCCCTTGCCTACAACGGATGTTATTGGAGGATGGAATATTGGGGATATTTTAATCGAAGTTGTGGATGTATCAAAGTTCTATAAAGGAAATATTATTGAAATTGATGGCGTGAGAAGAATTATTGTTGAAGTTTATTCTACTGTTTTCGAAGGAGATAATAAATATTATATCCAAATTAATAAGCCTTTATAATAGTTTATAAAATATATTATTATATCAATGGCATCTGTTCGGTTCATAATTGATACAAGGGGCGATACCAGTCCGCCAAAAGAAATCATGGCCAAGGATGTAAATAGGAAATTGACTTTCGATAATTCAACTTATGACGATGGCTCTTCTGTATTCGAAATAACCACTACAAATTTATATAATTCAGAAAAAGCGGCCAATGTTGGTAATGACATTATGATACGTATATCGGCATCCACAAATTCTTCAGATATGACGATAATTTATCCTAGTTTCTTTGATTTGTCCAACAACGACACATTAATATATTCAGTTTCAGCATCGAATCAAAACGATAATCAAAAATTTAAAAATCAACAACCCTTTATCATTCATTCTATTGATCGAGATAATACTAAAGATGTAACCATGTATTACACCTTACTATCCAATGTTCTTATTGATACAGCAATTCCTGAAATAAATACTTTCAGTTTGAAATCTAATTTAGAAGAAATTATTGGGGACGATGAATTAACTTTTTGGGCAAGAAAAAATTCTATAATCACTTTGGAAATTGAGACTAATAAAGAATTAAACGTATACCCAGATATATCATTTGATGTTTCAGGTGAAACGATCATCATGGATTCAACGGGAAGCGGTAAAACTTATCATGGGCAATATGTGGTCACTATAGATGAGCACAATAAGGTTACTGGTAAAATATATATTGATATCCAAAGCATTGGAGGAAACATTAATAACTATGTTTTTGATATTAGTGGTGATTATTATGTTGGGATCGGTGGTGAAGGAGATGTCGTTGGTAGCAGTAGTCAAAGAATTTCATTTGATACTCTCCCACTAGATATTGCCGCCGGGACTTTCGACGTGTTCACCCCATTCGATCAAACAACAATATTATATAAATGGAAGTCCGATATTGATATATTATATCAAGATCAATTACAATATCATTGGAAATTAGGAGAAAATTCTAATGCCGCCAGCGGCAATCAACATGGCGCGAACAACGGAATCATTACTTTTGAAAGCACGCATGCTACATTTGATGGAAGTGGTTCTTACATTGATTTTGGCGATTTGATGTTTAATGGGGAAAATGGATTTACTTTTTCAGCATGGGTGTTGTGCGATTCATTGGAAAGTTGGACTCACATTCTTGAATTAAATAATGATGAAACATCATCGTCGGGTATGCAAACTTTTATTCGATTAATCATGATCGGTGAAAACCGGAGAGCGCGATTCCACGTTAAAAATAGATTGAGCGAAAAGATACTTGATACAGAGGAAGAGTTCTTTTTAGAAATAGGACAATGGGTTCATATTACAGCAGTATGGTCCAATGAAGGGACTGTTCAATTATTCAAAAATGGTGTTATAAATTCACTGAAAACAAATACCGTTACCCCCTCCAAAACCAACATTGTATATACTACCGCCTATTTGGGAGGAAGGGCTGGATGGCAGCATTTTAACGGCAATATGCGAGATGTTCGCATTTATAAAACTGCTCTCGATTCTATACAAATTAATAATATTTATAAAATATCTTCTAGAGCAAGATTTGTTAATCATTTAAATACAATTGTGGTGTCATTCATTGCCACAGAAGAAATATCTGGTATTCCAAACATATCATTTGATATCTCCGGTGACACAAAAAATATGGCAGTATATGTTTCGGGTGACAAGGTTGTTGCAACCTATGACGTTAGTATAAACGATCTTGGACGAGTTGAAAATATTCAAATTATAAATCTTTTGGATAATCGGCGAAATGAAAGATCGTATTTTTTTAATGTTAGTGGTGCTCAATATATCGATGCCGAATATGGTTTAACTGGTGTTTCAATTATTAATATTGAAAATAATGCTCCAAATATCACTAATTTGGATTTATCGTCTAATAGCATCCTCTTTGAAGGGGACAAGGTATTGGTAACGATTACTGCTGATGAGAATTTGTCCCACGCTTCTTGTACTTTGTCGGTGTATGCTGGATCAATTGAGATGGATGTTTCCGGCATTGGTGATACATGGGAATTCTCATATCTGGCTACCGATGAATTTGATGGCCCCATCATAGCTTTCTCCCTTTCCATTCGAGACGTTGCTGCCAATAACACAACAGTTTCTATAGATTTAAGTGGAAATGATTATATGCATGATGGAGAGGTGAAGGGATCCAGAATAATAATTGCAACCGCACCGCCCGTCCTTGACGACTTCGATGTTTCTGGAATTCACAATTTTGACGTAAGTGTTAGAGCCGATTCTATCATTATTACATTTGATACTAATGAACCCATTACAGGTGAAGTATCTTTTAAAATCGGTGAAAATGTTTTTGACGGGAGTTTGGTTGAAGTTAGTCAGTTAAGTTATAAAATAGAACATGTGGCCGATGCTAGTAATATTTATGGGGTGGTAAATGATATATCCATTAATATTGTGGATTATTCCAACGCTTCCAGCAATTATCTATTCACGGTTTCAAACGGAACATATACTCGAGATGGTGTGTCTACGGGAATTGATGAAGTTTGGGTGGATGACCCAATGCCGTTCATCAATACCATTGATATATCTTCCAACGCGAGTGGTCAGCCTTGGAAGGCGAAAAACGGCGACACATTGAATATACATTTCACTACCTTTGTGCCTCTTCCTTTTGGTAACCCAACCATTTTAATTGATGATAATGAAATAACAAATTTTACCGCCGGTAATTCTTTGGAATGGAACGCTAATGTAGAGATAGGGGAGGCTCACCCAGAAGGGAAATTAATTATTAGTTTGGTCCGATTCGCGGGCATTGGGAATAATTATTTGATTGAACCGAGAGGGGGGCTATATTATTACAATGATGATAGTATTACGGAATATAAATCGCTCGATATTTCTTCGGTTTGGGTTGACGGCGTTGTTCCACAAATTACCTACATAGATATATCCTCCAATGGTATTAATCCGCGAGCGTTTATTGCAGGAAAAAGGCTCAATCTTGCGATTTCTGTAAACAAACAATTGAGTGTTCCAGAAATTCATCTGGATATTAACGGCGATGGATCGAGAAACATGATCATCGATGCTAGTGGAGTAAATAAATGGACATTCTACTACGACGCCAGCCCGAATGAATACGGATACATTGAAAGTTTTACACTGGCTTTGGAAGACGCTATTGGTAACACTCAGACATATATCTTTTCGACAAATGGTGATGACAATTATAATGGAGATAATGGATTTGGCACTACATCGATTGCACCGATTGCTATCGATTCTTCTGGTATCATTACTGGAGATATATCGGGCAATGGCGTGGAAGATTCGGGGATTGACATTTCTGGAACATTGGTGGTGACGGATCTTGATATTCCTATCGTGGCCACCATCAAAACCCAAGGCCTCCTCGGGGTGGGGGCTGTCAATGCATCAGGAGTTGTCGATTCTTCATCCTCGTTCGTTTGGACATATACAGCGGACGAAGATTCATTTGGGGACGACCATTTCACTATCGCGTTTACTGATAAATGGGGAACGGTGCTTGATCAGGATATTACTATTAACTTGGAAACTTCTGCCGATGAAGTCAGAGTTGATGGTTATTCGGATATAACCGTTGATGAAAACGCCATCATATCCAATATCCTATTGACGGACATTATTTACGATCCAGATGGGGAGGAATTGACATACGATGTTTCGAGTTCCAATGTTACCTTGGTTGAGTTTGATATATCCGGTGATTTATTGAAATTAACCTTGGGTGAGGAGGAGAATGGCAATGCTGTTATTTATGTGACAGCAACCGATGCATCGGAGGTGGCATACAATACATCCTTCAATATTACCGTAAACGCCATCGATAATCCGCCTAAAATCGTGGCGCCGATTTCACCGCCAACATTCGGCGAGGATGCCGGCTGGTGGACATATGACTTGTCCGGTGTATTTGTGGATGTTGACACAATTGGCAGCATGACATACACCGCCAGCAGTGATGATCAATCGCTCATCACCGCAGATATTAGTGGCTATGACCTCTTGGTATTGACCTTTATGGACGATGCACACGGAGAAACAGATATTAATGTCACAGCAACCTCTAATGGAAAATCAACAACACACACCTTCACGGCAACAGTCAATCCAGTTGCCGATGATCCGGTCAGCACAGGCATTCTCGATCAATTATTCACAGAGGACCGCCTTCCATGGTCACACGATCTTACAGACACATTCTCGCATATCGATAGCATTATGGTGTTTGACGCCAGCAGCGATGACACATCGATTATTACCACTGAAATTAGTGGCAACAATATCTTGGTATTGAACTTCATGGGCGACGCTTATGGTGTAACAAACGTTCATGTCACTTGTAGCGCTGATGGAAGGTCCGTAGCCGAGACCTTCCAGGTGACCGTGGTATCGGTAAATGATCCGCCGGTTATTTCTCGAGATCTATCGAAGGTGGTTGTCGACGAAGATGCCGCCGATGAAATCATTGATCTTACTGGATTGATGATTGATGCGGCGGATGGAGATGTGATCACATACGATGCGTCGAGCAGCGTTCCATCGTTGGTTACCGTTGTTGTCAGTGGTGAAGAATTGCGACTTACCTTTGTTCCGAATGCTTCTGGGTCCGCAATTGTTTATGTTGCGGGGGAAGATCCCTCTGGGGGAGTGACCACCACTACCTTCGATGTTTCGGTCAATCCGGTCCAAGATGTAGCTAGCGGCTATCTAACCTTCAAGGGGGTTGCATATGAAGGTGGCACGGTGCTCGCCGATCTTACGAATATATCCGAGGTGGATGATATTTCGGGAATTGTTTACCAATGGCAGACGTCTAATGATGGTTTAGGGGGATGGGCGGATGCAAGCGGAATATCTACAAATAGTTCTTACATGATTGCATCGGATCAATCCATGGTTGGCAAATGGATTGGGTTGAAGGTAGTGATCGAAGATATATTGGGAGACGAGATGGAGTTTGTTTCGACAAGGACAGAAGAAATCGTCAACGTTGATGATGCTGCATCTATTCGTGTTGATATATCATCTAACATTTGGGGTCTTGGAAATACGGCGACATCTGATGTTTCTGTTAATGATGTGGAAGTTGAAATTGAAAATTCTCGAGAATATCTTTGGCAAAAATCAGACGATGGTATGTTCAACTGGAGTGCTGCCGATGGCACCAATAACACCCCCACATACGATATACCAACATCTATGGTGGGCAAGTGGTTGCGGTTAATGGTGGCAACGACCGATGCTTCAGGTGGCAATTCATTTGGGACATCGGGGGTTGAAAAGATACTTGCTTCGCTTATTGAATACATCGAGGACTTTTCGAATGTTGAAGAGGGTCAGTCTACTGCTGGTATGAATTATGATTTGTTTGTGGTAAGTAATGGAAGAATTGGCGGCGGGGGAAAGATTGCTCTAAGTGGGGACGGTATTGGTAAAAATGGCGGATTTAATAGTAATCAGAATCCTTATCCAACAAGCAAATATTTCCGTTTTACGGAAAGCAATCCTCGGTATCTACAAACCGGGGAGATTCGCGGCATATTGGCACATATACTTAGTTTAGAATTATTGTATATCAAGGGGAATTCCATAAATGGCGGCGAGTTAACCGATGAAAACGAAAACTTGGTGTTGAAGGTTTTGGATGACAATGAAAATACATTGCAAACATTCGATATTGAATATGGTTCGGCATCAGGGGCATCCGATTGGACCACCTTCACTTTGTCTGATGATCAATTAAATTTTATTAGAAACAATGGTCATATTTTGCGCTTTGAACAAGAGCAATCAAATAAATACTACTACGATCAATACGGCATTAAATACATTAAATTAACGGCTAGTTTCGGTATGGATGATGTTACAGATACGGGTATGGGGGATATAAATTATCCGGCGGCAGGTTCGGTGGACATTTCTGGTGTCGTCCAAGAGGGTAGTGTATTGACTGCCATTACCACAAATATTATGGAGTTGGACGGCATTGTGAGTGTAGCTTATCGGTGGGAGCAATCGGACAATGGGACGGAGGGATGGGAGGTGGCATATGGCATCCACGCAGAAAAACTATATTCCATTGTGTATGGTAACATAATGGTTGACAAATGGATTCGCTTGAAGGTGACTATTGTTGATACGCATGGAACTGCTACTGAATTCCTTTCGTCGGCCTCGCACATTGCGAATGTCAATGACCCGCCCTTGGTTGTGAAAGATATCTCAAATGTGGTTGTTGATGAGGATGCTTCTGGAATAGAATTAGATCTTTCTGAAATAATCGTCGATTCTGATGGCGATGCGTTGACTTTTGACGCATCCACCAATAATACTTCTTTGGTTGTGGTCGATGTAAGCGGCGCTATCTTGGAACTATCCTTTGTTGAAAATGCTCATGGGACAGCAACAGTTTATGTTACTGGGGAAGATCAGTCGAGCGCGGTGGCGGTAATTTCTTTCGATGTTTTGGTCATTCCAGTAAATGACCCGCCCTTGGTTGTGAAAGATATCTCAAATGTGGTTGTTGATGAGGACGCTCCTGAACAAGAGTTTGATCTTTCTGAAATAATCACCGATGTCGACGGCGATGCGTTGACTTTTGACGCATCCACAAATAATGCTTCTTTGGTTGGGGTGGATGTAAGCGGTTCTATCTTGGAACTATCCTTTGTTGAAAATGCTCATGGGACGGCAACAGTTTATGTTACTGGGGAAGATCCGTCGGGGGCGATGGCGGCTACTTCTTTCGAAGTTTTGGTCAATCCTGTGGACGATGGACCGTATATTGTCGGTACAGGTATTGCAGATCAGACCTTCAGCGAAGACCAAGGCGCATTGTCGATTGATCTTTCCGCGTTTTTCGGCGATATTGAGAACGATAATATAACATATAATGCCAGTAGCAACAATGAATCACTCATCACCACAGGAATTGGCGGTAGCACATTAACATTAACTTTTGTAAGTAACGCATATGGCACCACTACTATAGATGTCACGGCTACTTCCAATGGTAAATATGTAACAGACACCTTTACAGCAACGGTCAATCCTGTGGACGATGGACCGCATATTGTCGGCGATGGGTTGCTTGATCAGACTTTCGACGAAGACGACAGTCCGTGGGCAATCGATCTTTCCGGGGTTTTTAGCGATATTGATAACGATGATGGCAATATAACATATGATGCCAGTAGCAACAATATATCACTCATCACCACAGGAATTATTGGTAGCGACTTAACATTAATTTTTGTAAGTAACGCATATGGTACCACTACTATAGATGTCACGGCTACTTCCAATGGTAAATCTGTAACAGACACCTTTACAGCAACGGTCAATCCTGTGGACGATGGACCGGATATTGTCGGTGATGGGTTGCTTGATCAGACTTTCGACGAAGACCGCGCGCCATTTATCATTGATCTTTCCAATGTATTTGAGGATATTGATAGCAATATAACATATAGTGCTAGCAGCGGCAATCAATCACTAATCACCACAGGAATTGATGGCAACATATTAACATTGACTTTTGTAAGTAACGCATATGGCACCACTACTATAGATGTCACGGCTACTTCCAATGATAAATCTGTAACAGACACCTTTACCGTGACCGTCAATTCTGTGGACGATGGACCGCATATTGTCGGCGATGGGTTGCCTGATCGGACCGGCGTCGAAGGCCAAGGACCATTGACCATTGATCTTTCCGCGTTTTTCGGCGATATTGAGAACGATAATATAACATATAATGCCAGTAGCAACAATGAATCACTCATCACCACAGGGATTGGCGGTAGCACATTAACATTGACTTTTGTAAGTAACGCATATGGCACCACTACTATAGATATCACGGCTACTTCCAATGATAAATCTGTAACGGACTCTTTTACGGTGACCGTCAATCCTGTGGCTGCTGAATTTGACTTTCCCAACAAAGATGATGGGAGTGCTCAAGGCATTAGTTTTGGCATTAGTCTGACGAATACGGGGGCGGGGACAAAAACGGTGTCTTCAAATGAAACGTTCGACACCGATGCCACCCCGATCTTCTACTACACTAGTTTCACAGTCAACGCGAACATTTCATTGGACGTGACTGGCGACAATCCTCTAGTGATTGTTGCTGATACCATCAATGTCTATGGGACGATCAATGTTACGGGCGAAAAAGGACATAATGCGGGCACGAACACCAGCGGTGGCGGCAATGGCGCTGGTGGTGGTGCAGGTGGAGGCGCAATGTTGTTGATAGGCAGGACATATATTAACATCCATTCTGGTGGGAAATTAATGGCCAATGGTGGCAATGGTGGACATGCCGGTGGACAAAGCCAAGGTGGCTTTTCCGACTCGCCTTGGTACGGCGCAGAGGTAGGGGGCAATGGAAACGGCGGTGTCGGAGTGGCGGGCGGCGCAAACGGCGGCAATGGGGGGATTAGTGGACAACCAGGTTCTGATGGTGGTGGCGCCGGCGGAGGGGGTGCAGGGCCGTTCCACAGCGGGGTCCCACCAGGCGCCGGGGGCGGTGGCTATGGCACTGTGGGGCAACGAGGTTTCTCAGCATGGTTGGGGGGAGGCCAAACAAATGGAGGCGCGGCCGGTGAGGTTTATGGAGATGCCGATATCACGACCTTGTACGGAGGGTCTGGGGGTGGTGGCGGCGGAAATGACGGCGACAACGAGGAAGGTGCTGGAGGTGGCGGTTCAGGGGGGAGCATTTATCTTTATGCGCCAAGTATTACCACGGATGGTTCGATCGACGCGTCGGGCGGTGATGGTGGGTGTGATGACTATAATAATACTTTAACTTATTGGACGGAGGCATTTAATAATGGCGGGAAGGGGGGGGGAGGAAGGGCGCGGGGGCGCGAAGCGTCCGACGAACCGCCGACTGTTGTAAGTCCAATCGCGGATCAGGTATTCAGCGAAGGCGACGATCCGTTGTCCTTTGATCTTTCCACGGTATTTGAGGATGTTGATAGCGCCATGACATACAGCCTGCACTTCGGCGAGGCAATATCGCCATCCTCCTTGATTCATCATTGGCCATTTAATAATAATAATCAACCATCAGAGGATGTGGTGGGAGGGGCAGATCTAAACTTGTACAGGGCAAATGCTTTTATTTCGGATGGATATTTGAATTTAGATAACGATCAACCAAGTGTACAATCCTCGGCAACTGCCGCCTACGCCGATTACGTCCACGACGCGTTCTTTAATGGTGAGGGTTTTACATTTTCGGCTTGGGTAAAATGGGATACCCCACGCGCTGGCAACAAGTGGCCTTGGTTATTTCAAATTAGCAGTGCTGTCAACAATCACCCAAGAATTTCAGCGGGCCTAAACAATGCCGAAGACGCCTTCGGCATCTGGCTTTCCAGCAGTTCAGGAAATTTCATCTACAACTATTACTCGTACGACAACAGTTCTCCAGAAGTTCATATTGTTGTTACAGTTGGATATGCAACTTCAGCAGCTGACGTGGGCAAAGTTTATTTTAACGGAATTCCGGCCACCCCCTACGAAGATCACCACGTCAGTGGGAAACTCTCTCTCGCCGACCCTAACACCTTCAAAGATTGGTTGCGTTCGATGGGAGGGTATGGTGCGATTGGTTGTCGCCCCCCCGATTTCAACGGACACGTCCAGCAGTATTTTAGAGGAACTATTCGGGACATGCGTATCTACGAGAGAGCTCTCACCGAGATAGAAGTCAAACAATTAGCCGTAAATAGTTACGCTATCAAGATGAACGTTCTCCCCGTTCCTTCTTTTGGTACACCGACGTCGAAAACTGGTCCTTCCTCGCAGCGGCAAACAAACCTTAATTTGTACAATCATGTACGTTGGGACGGCACGTGGAACACGTCGGGTATCAATCATTTCCATGGACAGTACGATCACTCGAACAATTTTGTTGCAACTTTTTGGCCAGGCATGTCTGGCGAGGTTACCAATATTATGACTCAAGAATCTGCGATTTCCGGTTCCAACAAAGATGGCGTTCATTATACTGTAGAAATTGAAGCCAGTCCTACGGCATGGACAAGTTCCCATGCGGCGCTGGACACAACTGACGATGATCAGTTGAAAATAGAAATGTTGTTGGACAACGACGATGTTTTTAAGGAGTGGACACTTTCCGCAGGCGCATGGGAAGGGGACTTAGATTGGAATTGGCACACCCGTTACTATGTTGGCGATGGTGGCGACGATCTAAAATTCCGACTCCAGCCGAATGAGCCCTCCTCTGGACAGTTCGCGGCGGCGGTTCGGACCATCCGGGTGTCTGAATTGATAATAATTACCCCAGAAATTAATGGAAGCAACTTAACATTAAACTTCTCGCCCAATGTGTATGGTACTGCCGCCATAGATGTCACGGCTACTTCCAATGGATTATCAGCAACAGACACCTTTACGGTGACGGTGGAGGCGGAACAATATTATGGAACATACTTACTATCCGCAGGTGAAGAAATTATAACTACAAACAACACCAACGCGAACAACACCCCCCACCTCGACTTTTCTAGCACCCTTAACTCCAGCGCAACCAACGCTGAATTGGGCGATGCTGACCCATATGTTTCGAATGTAGCTTGGTTCCCCGACGATGGGGGTGATGTTGGTACTGCAGGTAATCCACACTGGATTAGTATTAACTTAGGAGAAGGAAGGAATGTTGTCGGTGTTATAACTGAAGGGAGGGGCTTTCCCACCGGCAACCAATATAATCAATGGGTAACTAAGTATCAATTGGAGACAAGTAGTGATAACTCTCCGGGAACGTGGACATCCGTGGGCAATGGGCAGGAATTCGACGGCAACACGAACTCATATACATATAAAAAAAATATGTTTGAAAGTGTGAATGCACAACATGTTAAATTCATTGTAACAGGGATCGCCCCACCCGGCAACGGGTACGGGCCGTATACGGCTATGCGCATTGGCGTTATAGTGACGGTGGAAGCGGAACAACAATATGTTGACATTAGTGGGAGTTTTGAGGTTTTGAGCACGTCCGCACAACCAGTCGTGGATGATAATAGTGTAGACACTGTTATAGATTGGATTGTATTTTGCGGTATGAATGGCGACGAACCACTGCGTCCAATGCTTCGAGATGGCGGGCATATTGGATTTGAGTCTATGCAAGGGGTTCCACCCAATCCACAGCCGTCATCCTCAGGCCCTCTTAATAAGTATGGCGGATCTATACATTACCAATGGAGCGTGGATAGCTATATAACCGGGCTAGGTGACTCTCGAGCAAGTTCTGGAACTACTAATCGAGCCCTGTGGACGAACACGGATTGGGTACTTGAACTAAAATTACCAAAACAATCTGATTACATTGGGAAGAAGGCGAAGATTAGTTTCTATGTTGGAATGTGGAATGGGGGTGCGAAATTAACAGTGTATGGAGACTCCAGCCTCGAAAACAAATTATATGATCCACCAGAATATATCAATGCTGATGGCACAGTTAATTTGCGCTGGGAACTATTGATAGAACTTCTTGAAACTGAAACTTCTGTTTATATTAAATGGGAAAAGAGCGAGCTGGGTAATAACAGCCGCAATATAACTTTGCAAGCCTACACACTACATATGGTGAACACTATTTAAAAATAGATCAGGCAAATCATAGTGGGGAGGATTGTGACGTATATCAAATAAATTGAATCGTATTTTTTATTTAGTGTTAAATAAAAAATGCTATTGTATGTGGTAAGTAACGAACATTGGTACAAAGACACCGAAGGAGGTGAGACGTATTACGACTCCGGCGTCGATCTTTATTGTCCTGAGGACATTGTTATACAGCCCGGCGAGATGAGGAAGATTGATTTAGGCATACAATGTGCCGCCTACACCAACGACGGGAAACCTTGTGGATTTTATTTGTATCCTCGATCGAGTATTGTAAAGACGCCATTACGGCTAGCAAATAGTGTTGGAATCATTGACTCCGGCTACAGGGGGAATATTATAGCAGCGGTGGATCTCGTGAAATTCGGTGAGGGGAAGGAGGTGGCTGCGTATAAAGTTGAGAGGGGGTGTCGTCTATTTCAGTTGTGTGCTCCAAATCTTGAGGAAATTTGTGTTCGTGTAGTAGAAAGTCTGGACGATACAAAGCGAGGCTCTGGTGGATATGGCTCCACTGGGAAATAAGATATGAGTCACACAAGTCTTTAAACTTTTTTATTTTTTGAGGGGAGGCGATGAGGATTTTCTCGCAATCTTTGCATATAAAAGCAGAGACCTCCACATCGACGGCTTTAGTATGATAATATTCCTTGCTCGTATATAAATAACAGCTAACACAAGATTGTAACCATCCTTTTTTTGGCAAATGAGAACGACGATGGAGAGAAATCTTCATTGTTTATAATCTCCTTAGTTTTTTTATATTGTAAATATAAATGTGTGATATTTATGAAGTATCACGATCCACGGCACAAAAGTTGAGGGACCACGGAATGGACGGAAGATGCATGGGGGCGGGTGGTTGTTTTTGGAAGAAAGGTAAGGCGGCTCAGACTTGTCCTTGTCGCTTATGCCTCGACGATTTTCCCAAACGGCCAGTTCTAACGGAGGCTGGTTTGGATAAAGCCGCAGAATACCCACAAAACCCAGAAATAGCTGCCTTGGTTGTCTCGAAAGCCATCGATACTCGGGAAAGGCTCGCTGCAATACACGGCCGCGAACTTCGGAACGAAATACGGCGCTGGATGATACACGATCAGTGCGTCGGTATTCGTACTAAGGGACAACGCGCGGAGATGCTGAAAAAAACAATGGAGGCGGTGGAGAAGAATAAAAAGGAGAAGAATCGGAAGGCGAAGAAGGCGGCGGCGGAGAAGTACCGCGGCTGGGCCGATCCGTGGAAAGCTTGGGCGTCTCGGGAATGGATTGAGGCGGCCGTGAACCCGCCGCCGCCGCCGCGACCGGTGCGGCTCCGAACACGATCGGGGAAAAAACCCAAAAAAAAAAGTCGGCGGATACGGCGGAGGAGCCAATCGCCTAAGAGGACGACGAGGAAGAATGCGCCATTGCCGGTATCGGCGCGACCGCCGATGCCGCCGCCTATCAAACTTATTAAGGGTGGCACTAGACGTCGTCGCCGCACTAGACGTCGTCGCCGCACTAGGCGCCGTTAGCGCCCCAAATGAAACATATTGACAAACAGATTCATCCCATCCAAAAACACCCCCAGCGAGTCATTGATATAGTCTGCCTTCACGCATTGTTTCGCCTTCACCATTAATTTCTTCGTATCATACAGCATCAAGAAAGAGAAAAGCACAATGGCGGCATAAGAGATCATATAGTGCGTCTGGGATGTATAAGGAGAGAAGAATCCCACCACATGAATCAGGATCAACAAGATCAATAGCATAAAGAGCGTCTTCCCCCAAGACAGCGACACAATCGAGGGCCAATTAAACGTAATGAGAGTAAGAAACACCATATACGTAAAGACGAGGAGTTTTGTTTGTTCAAAAACTCGTGGTCTCAACTGCGCCAGCGGGTAAAAAATATACCCAAGGACCGCAATCCACGTCACCCATATAATATGCTTGCCCACCAAGAATTTAGGCGGCGTTGCGATCACGGCGATTAACAGGCCTATCGTCACAAAGAGCGCCATGAAAAGACGCATCCCGTGGCTCTTATACACGTCATATAAACTCGGTGTCTTGTAGTGTTTGAAGAGATCGATGGAAGTGGCAACGAGGATGAAACCAAGTAAAATATACAGATAGGCGTTTAACAGGAAGTTTTTACAGGTGAATTTATTTTTGACGAACGAGTTCTTCAGAATTGCTAAAATGACTAATAAGAGAAGAATCAATTGCTTCATTTATATATTGAAGAGGAGAAAATTACGCCAGTGTTTTTTGACCTCTTGTTTGAAATATTGTTCAGGAAAATAAACATCTCGATGGCGATATATTTCTCGAAAAAGATACAGGATGGTTATCATATATGCGTCTGGCGAATGATGATAATCTTGAAGAAGATTTTGGAGGGTAGATGTGGTGGTGTGGTGCGTATATTCTTGAAGCATATGTTTGGCGAGATGTTTGGGAGATTTGAAATACATTATATAATATTTTTATCGATTGTTTATACCATAATTATAAACGGCCTCGTAGCTAAAAAAATTGGCATTCCAGAATAGGATAGGGGGTCCAATGAAATTGATCCATTTGTGTGTGTATTTGTCATGATTATATCTGAAACATATGTAATTCATAAAAAGAACGTATAACATTCCCGGTTGCCTCAAATAAATATTCAAAAATGAGTTGATTTTCTTTTCTGTCAATCGGTTCATTTTATTGTTTTTTACGGCCGTCAAACAAGCATAGTTGATCATCCCCGGCAAACCACAAATAAAGAAATTACAGGCATTCAATAGTTTGTTATGATAAAACAAAATAGCCGGGCCGCCCATGACAAAAGATGATGCGAAATGATGGATATAATCCATTTTTGTTAATTTTTCAAACACCATCAAATGATAAAAATGGAGAGAAAACGCGAGAATCGAGGCCGTTCGATCACAATATTGTGTCATGGCGGAGATCGGGTCCTTGAAGGCAAGTACGGTATCTGGGAGGGTCATGAGGGTTATGATCAGATTAATCATGGTATGAAGTTGAAACCATCTAGCTTTGTTGCCCAAGGTTCGGAGAAGAGTAAGATCGGTTGCGCCGATAAACAATAGATCCATAAACATAATGCATATCTAGGATGAATTATGTTTAAATAAAAATAAAAAATATACGCCGCCCGGGAATCGAACCCGGGGCTTCAGAATGGAAATCTGAAATGTTGCCATTACACCAGCGGCGTGCTGCTGGGACTATTAAAATTTACTATAATAAAAGGGGGGGGGGGAGGGTTGGATTAAAAATCTGCTCTACAAACTGGACACTTTAAGAGGGGTTTCCTTGCTAAGGTAGCCAATGTAAAGCATTTCAGACAAACGGAATGATGACAAGAACTCAATGTGTGAAGATCCTTTTGGCGTTTGGGCTCTCGGCAAATGGGACAATCGATTTCTTGATTTCGATGACAAGCCGGACAAGTCTCACCGAGTTTCATGTAGCAATCTTCGCACATACCGGGGCATTCAAAATGCAAGCATTTTTGTTTGGAGTATGATAAATTCATACAAAGATGGCACCAAGATCTCCCTATAACTGTGTGCTTGTATTCGATGAGGAGTCTTTGTCGAAAATCTATAGGCAAGCGCTCGAACATCTTTTTCATGAGTTGGCGTTCATGGGGGTGGGGGATATAGATGATTTGTTTATTGAGAAGATTTTTGTGTTTAAGTTCTGCGCCGTCTTGAGCTCGTTTCATATTTTTATAAGCATCATGGAATTGGTCGCGATAAAGCTCGAAATTGGTGCCATCGAGATTTCTAAAATTAACCCAACTATAAGTGCCCTCGTTGTCCTTAACGCAAATGCAGGGATTTTTTGAATTTCGACGAAACGTAATTGTGCCTTCAAGGGCTTCAGATGGATGTGTCATTTATGGTTATATGCCATCTATTAGTTTGGGATCCTCTAGAGTCGACCTG
>JGI24919J38490_100286_pt1 | contig 42162 bp, 34 predicted proteins | sample LinPFosmplate7_FD_38490 | JGI IMG/M metagenome (IMG submission 38490) | reverse complement strand
TGCAGGTCGACTCTAGAGGATCCCACGCAGGATATTGATGCCTACCTAGAAAGCCATCAAAACAAATCGCTGTTGCGCTTTATCACCTGTGGGTCCGTGGATGACGGAAAATCAACGCTGATTGGTCGTCTGCTTTATGACAGCAAAATGATTTTTGAAGACCAACTTGCTCAGCTAGAAGCAGATAGCAAAAAGGTCGGCACACAGGGCCAAGAGATTGATTTTGCGCTGCTGGTCGATGGATTGGCCGCAGAGCGAGAGCAGGGCATCACAATTGATGTGGCCTACCGTTTCTTTGCCACCGAAAAGCGAAAGTTCATCGTGGCGGACACACCGGGGCATGAACAATACACGCGCAACATGGTCACGGGTGCCTCCACAGCCGAATTGGCCGTAATCCTGATTGATGCGCGCAAGGGTGTTTTAACGCAAACGCGGCGCCATAGTTATTTGTGTCACCTGCTTGGTATTAAAAACATCGTTCTAGCCGTCAATAAAATGGACTTGGTCGATCATGATCAGGCCACGTTCGATGCGATTGTTGCGGAGTATACCGAATTTGCAAACAGCATCGGTATTACGGAATTTACCGCCATCCCAATTTCTGGGTTCAAAGGAGATAACATCGCGGCCCACTCTGATGCCACCAGTTGGTACAGTGGTCCAACACTGATGGCGCACTTAGAAGGTGTCGATCTGGATCAAAATACAGGTGCGGCCCAAGAGTTCCGCATGCCCGTTCAGTGGGTGAACCGACCCAATTTGGATTTCCGCGGGTTTAGCGGCAAAATTGCGGCAGGCACCATCAAACCGGGGGATGAGGTGCGCATCCTCCCCTCTGGTAAAACCAGCCATGTGGATCGCATCGTGACATACGATGGTGATTTGGACAGTGCGACGGCAGGTCAATCAATTACACTGACGCTGAAGGATGAGGTGGATTGTTCCCGTGGTCAGGTGATTACAACCGCGGCTGCCCCGCTTGAAGTGGCAGATCAATTTGAAACCACCCTGATTTGGATGGATGAAGAGGCGCTGATCCCAGGCCGTTCCTATTACCTGAAAATCGGTGCGCAAACTGTTTCTGCAACGGTGGCGGAACCCAAGTATCAGATCAACGTCAATACGATGGAACATGCGGCGGCCAAAACGCTTGATCTGAATGCAATTGGTGTGGCCAACGTCACAACAGACCGCGACATTCCATTTGCGCCTTATGCGGAAAACCGTACGCTGGGTGGTTTTATCCTGATCGATAAAATGACGAATGCCACTGTGGGTGCGGGCCTGATCAATTTTGCCCTACGTCGTGCACAAAACATCCATTGGCAGGCGACGGACATCACGCGGGATCATCACGCGAACCTGAAAAACCAAAAACCAGCAGTTCTGTGGATGACGGGCCTATCGGGATCAGGAAAATCAACGATTGCGAATGCGGTTGAAAAGAAGCTTGCGCGCATGAACCGTCACACATTCCTACTGGATGGGGATAATGTGCGCCATGGCTTGAACAAGGATCTGGGCTTTACCGATGCGGATCGGATTGAAAATATCCGCCGTGTGGGTGAGGTTGCAAAACTGATGACAGACGCAGGTTTGATCGTGATCACGGCGTTCATCTCGCCCTTCCGATCCGAGCGACAGATGGTGCGGGATATGATGGCACCCGGTGAGTTTGTTGAGGTGTTTGTCGACACACCCCTGTCCGTTGCAGAAGAGCGGGATGTCAAAGGCCTGTATGCCAAGGCGCGCTCTGGTCAGCTCAAGAACTTCACAGGGATCGACAGCCCATATGAGGCCCCAGAAACCCCTGAAATCCACATCGACACAACCGCGATGTCAATCGACGATGCCGCAGAGCAAATCGTCAAACAGTTGCTGGGGGAATTAAATGAACGTTAGGGATGCTATATATGAAGACTGTTAAACTTTTCTCTCCAACTATTGAGATTAATTATCCAAATACCAAATCGGAGCTGGCTATTTTTGCGCTGAATGCGGAACACCCTAGCGCTTTGGTAGCTTTAAATGCGCAAAAATTATTGGGAATATTTGAAGATACAAATTTTTTAGGGGATATTGCAGGGTCGATATTTTATCCAGATGGTGCCCCGATATTATGGTTTGCGAAAGAGAAAACACCAAAAATACCGGGGGTTGAACTGTGGCTTGATGTATTAGACTTAGCAATAAGGAGTGAAAAGCGAATAGCTTTAATTGGTGGTACAGAAGAAGTCTCTGAGATTAATGAAAAGAAAATCTTGAATAAAATTAGCACTAAAGCGAAGCTAGTCAGAACCCATGGATATAAGTCTGATCACGATTACATAAAATTTATAAAAAAATACGAACCTCAAGTTTGCTTTGTAGCAATGGGTACACCAAAACAGGAAAAGTTAATTGGATTGTTGCAAAAAGAACATGGCGACTGTCTCTATATGGGTATTGGTGGAAGCCTAGATATTTTTACAGGTAGGTTGAAAAGATCTCCAAAAATTTTTCTAAATTTAAATTTAGAGTTTCTTTATCGAGCATTAACTCAACCAAAACGGATTTGGAGACAGAAAAATCTTCTAAAATTTTTACTTTATTATTTAAGCAAAAAATTTTATTAAGCTTTTTGTTATTTCATTATAATTGATGAAGCCTCCCACGTATATTTAAGCCCAAATATTATGTTGTGAGAAACGCAAATATCGCGAAACAGTCTCTGCATTCGACCATCCGCCGGCTCTCATGATTGCTGCTATATCGTAACCTTTGATCAATAAGTCTTGAGCTGCGCCAACACGTAGTGAGTGCCCTGAAACCTCTAAATCGCTCGGTCGTTCACACCGCTTCACCTTCACAACACTCTTTTTGATAATTTCATTTACGTTTCTGTCACAAATAGGACGATCTAAACACTGTCCGTGATTAATTGCACAAAAGAAAGCTTCAATTCCTTTAGGTTTCTTCCGAAACCATCCCCTTAACAATTTAGCGCTTCTTTCAGAGCCAAACACAAGCCGACCACGTCCATACTGGTCGGTTTTACTTTTTCTAATCATTCCTTTCAACGCGCCATCTTTTGTGAACTCTAGGTCAGTCATTCGGAGTGCGACGAGTTCTGATCTCCGTGCAAGAAAATCATAGCCAAGAGACAGCAGTGCCTTATTGCGTATGCCTGCCAGTGTATCTGGCTGCGTATCTATCATTTTTACTAGGAGGGCATGGTTGATGCCTACGGCTTGTTGCTGCTCGAGACATTTAGAACGCTTTAGGCGTCGGATTGTGAGGTAGATTTCTTCGGTCTGTGTGTGGTCTGTGTGTCCGAGAAGTTTGTTGATCCGTCTCAAGCAGGACAACCGCCGTCTTATAGAGGCGTAGCTGTAGGTATCGGTCATCGTTTCAATGTATCTGCGTATAATGGCTGATGTGAGTGGAAATGGTTTTATGTTTTTCTCGCTGCACCAATCGACAAATGCGATGGTATCGGCATAATATGATTTGAGCGTGTTTGGGGCGTAGGCACCTTCTAGCTTAGCTAATGTTGCTTGTATAAGTGACGTATTAATAATCATATGGCATAAATAATGCCAAAAAGGTCAAGTGTCAATGGTGACGTCTGAGCAAATTAAAATGGCGCGGGCAGCGTTGGAATGGTCGATCGATACTCTCGCAAAACGAAGTGAAGTCGGGGTCCGAACAATAAACCGGATAGAAGCACAAAATGGGCTGCCAAATGCTACTACAGCAAACTTGAAACTAATCCGGTTAACCTTGGAAGCAGCAGGCATCGAATTCATCGGCAGTGCCAAAGAGGGCCCCGGCGTACGCCTTTGGAAACAGCCGTAACGTGGTTAATCACGCGTGAATATCATTTAGGATATATTAAAAAATACGCTGACCAATTCACGAGAAAATAGCGATATGTAGCGAATCATGGTATGATGGGCACCATATGTAGGAGCTACTATGACTCAGAAATCACATCTCCTCCCGAGTGACTTTGGTCTAAACAGCTTTCAAGAATTGATCTATCAACCTATCCATAGGGCGGGGGATCATCTTGATGACTTGAACGCATTTCGGGAAGCCCTTTTAATTGATCTCGCGCCCATGCGACTCCACGAAGCTGTCATGGCTGAGAATGTCATCATGATCGAATGAGATATTGCTCAAATCCTCATGCAAAAGAGGCATACTGCACGATCTGCAGTCTTTGACGAAATCACAAACCAATATGTGAAACTTGCCGAAGACGAGTTTTACGAGGAAGAGCGGCGACAGCGTTTGGAGGACAAGGAACAAAATGATGATTTCTTTGCGTCCCTCACATCTTACGGACGCTACGACGTCTTTGATCCGCATGACGCTAAAATTGCGGCAAGCAAGGTTATCGCGCAGCTTAAATCAGGAAAGACTGATCAAATTGAAAAAGCGCAAGTTCAAATAAAAGCCGACCTCCCATACCCAGAAACTATTTTGGCCGTGGTTTATGAAACAGGCTCGAAATATCGGGATTTAGATGGAGTTATGTCCGATCTGGAAAAGCGCCGCCGTCGCATTCTCGAGGATTACCAAAATCTCCAAAATGCGCGCGCAATTGATGTGAAGGCTGCTGAATGAGCTTTGGTCGCGTTTTTGAAACGATCAGCGACGCGCCGCAAGAGACTGATGTCTTAGAACTTATGCGCACAGGGGCTGAAGTGGCACGCAATAATGCGCGCAAGCACGGTCTAACATCTGAGCCCGCTCCCAAATCCGTGTTGGAGTGGTATCGGGTCATCCTGAACGATCCCACAGCCGCTTTACTTGTTATGAACACTCTCAGTGATCAACAGCGTCTTGCCGTGAATTTAGCGCAAGCCGAAGTGCGTCTTCGGAGCATACTGCACGCCATCGACGAATTTGAGCAAGAACGTGATCCACTTTATGAGGAAAGGGCTAATCAAGAACATGATTACCAACTCTACCTCCGTTTTGCGCACAATCGGAGTTTAGATAAATGGACGCGGTATGCCGCCAAGATTCTTCTTCAGATTATTACGAAGGACATCCGAAAAAGTCGGAAGCAGATTGAAAATCGCGCGCGTCTCCTCCAGCGCTACAAACGGGAAGCAATGTCAAAACAGCGTAAAGCTCAGAAAGCCTGGTGTGACCAATTCAAGAAGGACTGAAACCCAAAATCCCGAAACGAAACTTTCTGCAACTATGAGGCGTAATATTCACATCTGAATATTCAGGTGTGATTCTTCCGAAACCTGCGATAGAGGAGCGCGAGCACAATTCCGAGCCCCACGCCTGCAATATCCGCAATCCAATCCTGCATATCCGCGCTGCGTCCAAAAGACGGCTGGAGGATCTCTATGAGACCGCCAAAGGCGCTGGCTCCGACAAAGACGGGGATCAACCCAATGCGGCCCGTACGGGCCAGCGGAAAGGCAAGTGCTGCAAAGGCAATGAGGTGTACTAATTTGTCTGTGCCATCAGGCGCTGGGGGCGGCTGATTGATGGGCCAAAGCATAGCCACTGTTAAAACAGTCGTCACGATGAGTGTGAGCGGGATGTCGAGATACTTGCGCATGTGAACCGCGTATAGGCGCCGGGTGCAGAACACAAGGAAAAGCTACGACTAGGGAGATTCGCGGGCAAGGCGAAAGCCGCTCTAGATCAGGGGCTTGGGGGTTCCGATAAGTTAAAATTCTGGGCAGGTAAGTGCATTTTCTGGGCAGGTAAGTGCATTTATAGGGACAACCGGCGAGACTTCCCTACCCTATTAATTCCTACTTCAGATATTTTTTATGCGCAAAATTTTGCGCAAATACTTGCAATTTTTAAAGCGTCCCAATTACAATAATAAGATAAGCGCAATACCAACAAGATACTCAAACGTCTTAGGCGCAAAGGGTGGATCCTGCGGAATGTAAACGGGCCACTAGCAGCAGTGTTTCTCAAGCAGATTATGACCGCCTTAAACCAAGCGGCTCAATCGGGACGTTAGGAATCAACGACAGTTAGATAATAAACCCTCAGCACGCCTGCTTTCATAAAATTTTTATAATTAATTTGAATAATTTGAATAATTAGGAAAAACGTTCACTGCTGCACAGGCAGGTATAGTTAAAATACTCAAAGACAAAAAGTATGTGTAAGTGTGACTTTGTTTTGCACTCCCTCTGGAAACTCTATTGTAAACTTGGTAGGTTACTTTTGAATGTGTAAGTGGGTTAAACGTTAATCTGGTCCCGGCCAATTAGTGTCACGATAATACAAAGATGTGCCTGTTCACTGGGCAATAAAATTAAGCGATATGCCAATGTTTAATGTACCTTTTGACTGGATGACTTTGAGTTTTGGTGTATCAGCTCTCACGAATTTTTTGATCATTTTTTGGTTTGCGCGCATCAAAACACAGAGCCTGAAACGCAATGATATTTCTGCCGTTCAAGCCTCACACCTAAATCCAACTGTTCGCCTTGGTGGGCTTGCGCTTGTTGTGGCTTTGATCGTGGCTGCAGCGTTGTCGTATAGCGAAGACAATTGGACCACATTCGTTCTATTGCTGGTCAGTGCAATGCCAGTGTTTGTTATTGGTTTAGCTGAAGATCTTGGTTACTTAGCAAGTCCACGCAGAAGGCTGCTTGCAGCAACAGTCTCAGGTGCAATGTTTATTGCACTTATGGGACAATGGGTGTTGCACACTGGCATGCCAGGGCTAGATAGCGCACTTCACTGGTCACCCTTTGCTGTGACATTTTCATTGTTTCTTGCGGTTGGCATTAGTCATGCCTTCAACCTTGTCGATGGCCTTAACGGGCTCGCAGGGTTCACAGCGCTTGCTGCCGCTCTGGCACTGGCAACAATTGCACATCAATCAGGGCTCACAGAGCACCGCGACATCCTTCTTACAATTGCAGCTGCTGTTATAGGCTTTTTGATTTTCAACTTTCCATTTGGCAAAATCTTTTTGGGAGATTCTGGAGCTTACGTAATTGGTCACCTGCTGTTCTGGATGTCTGTATCCATTTTGTGGAATGCTCCAGATGTAAGTCCGTTTGCCATGCTGCTGATTTTTTTCTGGCCAATAGCGGACACATTGCTCGCAATCACGCGGCGCTTGTCTCTTGGAAAACCCATCGCACAACCTGACAGGTTGCATTTTCACCAGCTTGTCATGCGCGGTGTAGAGATTGTATTTCTTGGCAGAAAGAAGCGACGGATCGCAAATCCGTTGGCAGCACTGTTCACGCTTCCCTTTGTTTTTGCTCCTACAATCACAGCCGTAATGTTTGCGCTTGACCCTGGAGCCGCAGCAATGGCCTGTGGTCTTTTTGCAGTGATCTTTATTGCGACTTATAAGACAGGCATTTGGATCGCTACAAAACTGCGCCGCTCTGCCTCCCCAAAAACTGTGCGAACAGCGAACAGCGAACAGCGAACAGCCACAAAATAAAACTGTGAAACAGACGTAAAGAGCTCTTTGACCCTACCAATTACCAGTAAAATCTACTCATCCAGGTACTCGGCCAGATTACCTTAGGTTCGTAATCATGTCAGTAATTTCATAGGCGCCCTACCCTGTGAACCCGTAACATAGTTTTCGCAACCGTGTGAGGCAGTGAAAATTGTGATAAAAGTCGAACAAGCAGTCTAAAAATGGACACAAAAGGGCACCTTAGGGCGCATTAATTTGTATTATGCCGGCGCTAATATCCACGCTATTGCGCCAATGGCTGGGCAGGGCAGCACGGCGCAATGATTTAAGGCTCTGTACCTCACGAGAAATTAAACCAGTTTGGGTTGTCGCACCGACCTGTGTGTGCTTCCCAAAGTAATACTCAACACCTAAACTAAAATCTGTGTTGCCCGAGGCAAGATTACTGACAGCGCCGAAAAATACTGCAGCTGAACCTATTTCGCGTTCAATTTGTGCCCCGATCACGAATGCATCACCATCAACACCGACCTCTGCAAGAATGTCAGCACTCTGAAAAAAATCAAACCAGCGCATCCCAAAGCGCGCTTTAAAATCGCCAGCGTGACTTGAAACAGAATATAAACGTTCCAAGTGGTCGGCGCTAGACAGTTCAGTTCTTGTCCAAGTCACATCCACTCTGCTGCCTGTCAGAGTCGCCGTGGTTTGATCTAATTGTGTGTGGCCTGTAACATTCCGCCAAGAAGCTCCCAAAGATGGTCGAGCGGTCCCAGAACTGACCTCCACACCCAAGTGATAAGAGAACTGGTCAGTTAAAGATCGAGTGTATTTTGCCGAGGAATGTTCAGGGGCCACCGAAACGCGAATTTCCCCAGCCTGGTCACGTACCAACTGAAGCCCGAGATCGCTGGTTTGAGACATATAAAAAAGTGCCGAGCTGTCTTGATATTTTAGAGCATCCCTCACACCACTTCGTGGCAGGCGAAGCTGGTACCGAGTAAGACCATCAACGGCTGGTCTCCAAATGATCGCTTCCCCTGTGCTAACTTCTTTGTGAGAAGACGTATTCCCCAAAAAAAGTTTTGCTGACGGCGTATCTGCACACACAATACTCGCCATCAGAGCACTCGCGCAGACAATCCAAATTTTAGCGAACATTGTTGATGGCGAGGACGGACGTCGCAATATTTCCCAGGACGCGCGAGACGAGATCCGTCAATCCTAATACTGTCAATCTATCTGTCTTGGGTGGAACAACGATCACTGCGCCTGGCGGAATTATGCTTTCTTCATCAGCAGGTGTGCTTTCGCCGTTGGGCAAGAGAATATATGCGCGTTTGAGATCTGCTGTTCTGGTTGCGCCACCGGCTGCCGCGAGATAGCCACTCAGGCGCTTGCCAGCGGAATAACTTGCAACAGTATCTTTTTGCACAGAGCCAATGACTGAGACGTGCGATGGACGCTTTGGTATGGTTAGAGTGTCGCCTGACTGCAAGTATACGGGTCCAGAGACATCAGGCAGTACCACATTCACTGAAAGACGACCCGTCACGTCCTGAGAGCGCAATTGTCCTGCATATTTCAATACAGCTGTGACCTGCTCCCCGGCGCCGTCAACATCGGAGCTCGCAACCTGTAAAACAGACTGTTCCAATTGATCGGCCAGAACGATGTTACTTTCGCGTTGGCTATCTTTTAAACTCTCACGCGTGAAGACTGCGCCGAGAGGATACGCAACACCCGTCAGGCCGCCGGCGCGCGCAATAAGGTCGTGCAGCGTTTCATCGCGTGCGATAAGGTATTCTCCAGGCCGTTGGACCTCTCCGGCCAATGTGACTAATCCAGTCGCAACGTCGTTTATAAACGCAGGCACATTGACGCTGTACCGACCGAGAAGACGCAGACTGCTTGCCTCTGATTTCGTGAGATCGACGCGTTTCACCTCATCTGCCACGATTTTCGCGCCATTGACTTTCTGCTTGACCACTTCAACGCGCGTGGTGTCCGCATTTTCTGTGAGGTCACCGGCGGCTGAGAGCAATTGCGAGAGAGTGACTGAACCAGCGACTGGGTAATATCCTGGGCGCTCCACAGCACCTGATACGTAACGTGAAACCGATAATATAAATTGGCGGTATGCAGAGGTTTCAGGGGCGGAAGCGTCTTTCTGAGCAAGCTGCTCTGCATTCGCAGGGCGTTGCTCCCCAAGACGTCGTGGGCTCTCAGATTGAACTTCTTCTTCAGTATCTGATCCAGCTATTTGCAAGCCAATCAATTGTTGCAACGCATCTGAGCCTGAGCCTGAGCCTGAGCCTGGGTTAACAAGCTCAAAGAGGAAGTTTCGCGTGAAGACCGTGATCCTGTCTCCTGGCTCAATTTTATTTGCGAAGAATTCGCTTCTGAGATCTGAGAGGCTCGCCGCATCCTTTTTCCAAAATTGCTCGGTATCATCAAAATATTCATGGATCGCAAAGAGTGGGTAAATATCTTGTGAAGATAATTCCTGACTAATTTCACTGTCTGGATTTAAAAGGTCTGAAGGAGCTGCAAGCTGCACTTGTTCATCATTGATGTAGAGGTTCAGCGCTTTGGAAGTTAGCTCTTCAAACTGTGCGCTATCGGGCTTTTTCAGAAGCGCCTCGCTACCTGATTGCGTGTAAAGAGTGACTGACCTAGTCTTCTCAGGAAGACGCGCTTCAAGGTTGCCTGCTATAGATTTTAGTTCCAGAATATTTCGATTTTCAGAGGTCAATCTCTCTACACTGACCAAATCAGAAAGACGCCTTGACCCATCAAATCCAAGCGTATCCAAAATAAGCGCTAGGGTTGGGTTTTCCGAACTTGGTAGCAACGCCCGCAGGCTGTCATCGATGAACACGCGCATGACCCCGGCCCGGGTAATCAGCTGGGAAAACTCTGTCCAAGTTGCGTCCTCATCTTTTTGTGTCACAATCTCCTGCGTTGATGTGGAGGTCAAAACTCCAGCCCCCAGCGTTGGTTTGGAGGTCAAAACATCAGCGCTAATGGCTAAAAATTGATTTTCAAAGAGGTGTATTTTGTCTCCGGCACTCACCACAAAAGGAGCACTCGACAATAACAAAGACCGCAAGCTGACCGCCCGCGCAGATCCGCTGTCATCCTCTAAAATCGCAAGGTCTAAACTCGTTTGAGGGGTCAGCCTGTAAAAAGGCCGAAGAATGTCTTTGAATGCATCTTCAGCGCTGAGTGGTATGAATGAAATGCGTGAACCATTCAAGAAAAGTTCTGCACTTTCCGCCTCCACAAACCCGAGGAAGACATTACTATCGCTGGAATTTACGTTTGCGCGCGCGATGTCACGAAGGTCGGTAGGTGTGAATACGTGCAGGACGTCACCTGGTGACAACGTGAATTTTGGGTCTTCAAGTGCACGCTCTAGGTCAATGACTTTAGATGTGTCCTTCTCGCCAATCACGAGTGCAATATCTCGGCTCGCATCTTCCGAAAGTATTGCCCCACCGCGCAAGATCTCACCAACAGAGAGTGGTTTAACCGTTGCAATTTGGTATTCCTCAAGCACCGCGCCCTTAACACGTATCACATCTGTCAAACGGGTCGGCAGGAAGCGAATGGAAAGCACTTCACCAGCCTTTAAGATGCTGGAACGTGACACTTCTCGCGATTGCGCGAGGCCTGATTCATCAAAATACAACGCTTCTAATTCCAACCCCGGAGGCAGGATACGCGTGCCCGTTAGCTCCAAGATACTGTCAACGGGCAAACTGGCCGTTCCTTCGAGCAGCTCATAAATTCCTGGACGCGCCACAAATCCAATTGCCGCTATCGTGTTACCTTGATTGCCGACAAAAACCCGAGACGAATCCGTGACCAGTGGGTCGTCGGCCCCCTCTGGGCTTTGAAGAAAGTCATAAAAATCGACTTGGTTTACGTTGCCGTCCCGGTCCCTCAACACAATATTGCGGAGCGAACCAGTTGGCTTAATTCCGCCCGCATACGCGAGCACGCGGCTCAGGGGGGTGTAGGCTGGCACCGCAACAGTTCGAGGTGTCTTCACAGCACCGCTTACCTGCACAGTGATTAAGCGAGCAGTTTCCAAAGACATGTAAACTGTGGCTGACGCATCATCATAGCGTAATACGTCCAATAACTTAGTTTCGGCTTTGACGATTGAGAGACCTGCAACTGAAAAGGGGGGCAGGGCAGGTAAAATCAGATTACCATCTCGTCCTATTTTATAGCTTGCATCACTTTCTGTGAGGCCGCGCAGTGTTACACGCAGGACATCCCCTGCCGCCAGGCGATAATCCTTGCCCATCGTATTGAAAAATAGAAGCTGTGTATCTTGAGACTGTCCAAATTCTGCTGCGCCATAAATGGGGAGGTCATCCCGTGTTAGAATGCTGTAATACCTCTGGATAACGCTTTCTTCTTCGCGCGCATTTGAGGCTCTACTTTGTGTCAGGAGACTGGGATCGGCGACTGCATCGTCAGCGTTTAATATTTTAATTTCACCAGAAGTGGGAACGCCTGCACCCTTGGACGGACCACTGCTCTTCTGGGCGCCCAACTGCCTCTGCAGCTGTTGCGCGAGACCAGGATTGGCTTGAAGAAACATTTGTTGTTCAGCGGTTTGCGATGAAACGGGCGTTGTCATGGATGCACTAAGCATAAGAGCGAAAGCGAAAAGGCGGGGCATCATTTTTTCAAAGCCTTTCGAATGAGGACAAGTGCTGCGCCAAAAAAAACTCCAAGCACCACCGAGAGAGCTAAGACAAGGGACGCCTTCGGCGATGTTGGATTAATGGATACATATGGCTCGGTCACTGGCTCTGCCACAAAATAGCTGCCCTTGGAGGCGAGCATCAGTTTTTGATCTTCTGTTGCGATCAGCTTGGCAAGAGCCTCTCGATATTCGCGCGCCCGCGCTTGCGCCAATTGCCGATGGTAAAAGCCAATTGTCTGTTCTGCGCTGGCAATAAAACGATTTTTTAACAGACGATCCGTTTCTTCTGTTGCCCGCGATATGACCTCCTTAATAAGGTCTGGCTCTGAAGTTTCCGCCGACAACGTAAGGAACCCAGTTTCTCGATCCTCAGATGTGCTAAACGCTTCACTTAACCAATCACTTAACCGTGCTGAATTGGGTGCTACATAGTCGCTTGCATCTTGGCCGGTCAGCAATTTCTTCACAGCATGAATATAGGGTGCGTGTCGACTATCTAGCGGTTTACGAAAGCTCGTGCTGGCTGCGTCCCACTCAGATGCGAAAATGGATTTGGTCAGCTTGTCATTTTTTAGGAGTTGTGTGGCGACCTCTTCGGAGGTCAACAAAAACTTAAATTTAATAAAATCGCTGCTGGTGCTGGATGGGAGAGAGATCCCCGCAAGAGATGCAAACCCACCCAAACCTCCGAGATTGGGTCCCGAATTATCAGATTCAATCGGTGCAAACACATAACGCACGGTATATCTGCGCTCAGCGGTTCTCAGATAAAATGCGGCCAGGCCAATTGTCATTATGACACAGAGCATTATCACGGTCTTTCCACGCCACAGTGCCCCGAAAAGTTCACGGAGGTCGATTTCGTCATCATTTATGGACGCAACCTGTGTTTGGCTTGGATCAGTCACGCTGTGATATCCCCCGATTTAAAGCGCCTGTGTTCAACGCCGTAGAGCGAAGAAATTATAAACTGTTGGTGATGTCTAACAACCCATCAAGAGCGGTACAAGTGATACTGACATAAAGCGGTACAGGCTATACTGATATTTTGTTTTGAATCATCGTGAAGATTGGAGCACTCGGTCATCAGGCAACGATGCACCAGATCGGCGTGACACAGCAGACATTTTATCGGTGGCGAAAGCTTTATGCCGGTACGCGGCCAAACCGTGATGTACGAGTCGCACCTGAAACACCACGCAGGCCGTGGGGTGGATAGCGGGTTGCCGTGTCTTGGCCCCCTAAATCTGTGCCACTATTTGTTGTGCAAGGGAGTTACGCAGGATGGCACGGAAACGGTATTGGGATGAGGATGCGCTGAAGGTATTGCGCGAGATTGATGTTCATTTGCATGATGGGTTGGATGTTATGAGCGCGTGTCGCAAAGCAGAGATTTCGGACAAAACCTATTATTATTGGCGTAAGAAGTTTGGGGGGCTAGGTCGGCCGCAGTTATCTGAGATGAAGGTGCTGAAGAAGGAGCGGCTGAAGAAAATCGTTGCGGATCTTCAATTGGACAAATTGATCCTGAAGGAGAGCCTTGATTATTTAAAGCCGAAGGTCTGACGGTTGATGGGTTGCGTCAGGCCGTAGTCCACATAGGTGCTGCTACAGTGTAGGTCGCCTCGCCAATTTTAGCTTCGCGCTCTAATTTCTCGTAAGTTTCTAGGGCTAAACCTGAGCGCTCCGCATCTATCTGTGATGCATTTATTTGTGACTGCAGTCTATTCTTGCGTTCAGTCAACGTATCAAAAACTGCGTCCACAGAGCTAGCGTCCGGCCAACTCCAGGAGCTGATAATTTCATTTTGTCCCAAGACGCGGCGGAACTCAACTTGATCAACGATGGGAAACTGCTGGCGCAGCGCCAGATAACTCTTCTGATCTGTTGTCTTATTCTGCAGCATTGACGAAAGCGCGACAACCGCATCATACAGCTCAGCGGTTCGGCTCAGTTGTTCACGCAATCCATCAAGCTGCAAAGACCTTGCGGCAAAACTTTCTAGGGGCAGTGCGCTGTTCTCCAGAGCGAATTGCTTAAGCCTAGACTGCGACGCCTCCAAGTCACTGAGCGCCTTAGCCAATGTATTGGACAGGTAGGACAGCCGCGCGTCCTGTTCAGTGTTTCTCTTATTTTCTAAAGTGGAGATAATTTCATCCATAATTGTATTTGAAATTTCGGCCGCACGCTTTGGGTTCACATGCGTGGTCACAATTTTAACAGCCCCGTCTGGCGTTTCATCCAGCACAATACTTTTGGTATATTTTGCGACGATGCCCTGCCAAATGGTCTCTTGGGGGGCGGTGGAAGATTTTTTCCAGCCCACGGCACGCTTTATGACGGACTTCCAGAGTGGATCGATCGAGTTGGGATCGTATGTGTTAAAATAGGGGTCCGCCTGAAAATTCAATTTGGCATCAATTTTTTCTATAAAAATTCTGCCGGTGACCTGGTCTGTTGGCAAAATTGAAGCGGCGATCCCGCCCCATAATCCAGCTAAGTTGGCCAGTGCGCCGAGCTCCCCGCCGAGCGAAATGCCGCCAGACTTCGATTGGTCAATTTTGAAAATAGCCGCAGACGTAAATTCCTTCTCCGCATTCAGAGCGTAATAACCACCAAACACGATACCCAAGGCACATGCACAGGTAATTAGGAATTTGTAGGCTCACAGGGTTATAAACAATTCGCGCAGATCTATTTCATCGTCGGAATTTGAATTTAAAGTATCTTGCATTACCAGGCCCATTAAGATTATCAAAATTTCGATAACATGATTAAAATTGGTTAGCAAATTAAGTGATAGAATTCATATGTTTTGCTGGAGCGGAGCGGGTAAATTATATGGTCTCAATCCAAGTGCCGCTGAGCTTCAATTGATAAATCAAGCTCAGCAGCAATATTGCAAGTAATTAGATGATCATAAACAAAGCCATGAAGACAAACTGCATCAACTGATCAAAAGGGTTAATGGTGACGGTGTCTGAGGCAGCAGACGCCACCTCAGAAGTTTCAAGAGCCGTTTTAGCCGGTTCAATCAGTTCTTCCGGCATTCCCCCTGCCGTAACTGACATTGCTATTAAACTGATTAAAGCGGCGGTTATTAGATTTTTCATTTAGGTCTCCGAGTAGGTCGCTCAAAATCTCTCTGGCTATAAGCGACCCGTATCAATCGCCAGAGAGAAGGTTTGAGACTGGTTCTTGATTAAGCCAGCCTTTAAGCGGTCGCTTTCCTCGGCCGCCTGAAGCTCTTTTGGCGAACTCAAATGCGGAGATGGTGCTGAAATAATGCAAAATTGAAGGTAGAATGTACAGTAAATGATGAGTTGGACATTTTTGCATGCAGCAAAAATTTGCCCAGTTTTAAGCACAGCATTAATATCTTTGTAAATTAGCAAAAAGTATCATATAAATATTTGAAAAGCGGGCTAAAACACCCTCGAAACGAGCAAAAATCGACCTAAGGCTTTCTTTCCTCCCGAGAAAGCCTTTGTTTTTGAAATCACGTACTAGACTTAATGGCGAGGCACGCTGTGCATCGATGCAATACTCTGTGATACGCCCTGTGTTATTAGCACCAGTGACACAAAGCTGTTTACCTAAGTAATTGGGATAAAAAAACTCAATTGTCTATTATGTGTCTACTAGAGGATTTGTGCACTTTAACAGAAACAAAGTAACCCGTTGAAAGTAATGGTACCACCTCCTGGTCTCGAACCAGGGACCTCCTGATCCACAATCAGGCGCTCTAACCAACTGAGCTAAGGCGGCACTAAGAGCGATTTAGCGGGGCTGCTGCGTGAATGCAAGGGCTCGCGTTTGCAATAAACGCCATCGGCCGAGCAAAATGCAAGAAAATGCACCTGCGGACCCGAGCGGAGGCTTGAACCTGCGTGAAAGCCGCCGGAAAGACCCTTGATCATATCTCAAAAGCCCCTTACCCCGAGGACATGGAGCGAAAGGCACACCCATGGGCATCAACACAGAAAAAGACATCGAAGCCAATTTGCAAATTGGCCCCACGGATCAAGGCATGGTACGGATCTTCGTCACTGCCGGCGATGCTGAAATCCCGATGGACTTTGAAATTGAAGAAGCCAATGATATTGCAGAAGAAATAATGGCCGCGGCCCGGGCAGCGGCAGCGGTGGCAAAATAGCCACGATATCCGTCACGACGAACCGTTAAAGCGCGCCACGCCGGGGTCGCGACTGGCCTGTGCCCGTCTTGCGGCATGGCGGGCGAATTTTTGGATCATGACTTTGCGCCGGGCGGGTGCCAACCTATGCTCCGGCCCCATGCGCAGGATCGCCGCATCATAGGCATCGGCCATAATCAGCCCCGTGTCACCGGGCAATATTTCACTGGGAAACTCTTGGTCGACCGCCCAAAAATACCTGTCACACCACTGTAAATAGTCTTGCCATTTATGGTCGGATTGAAAATCTGCGCGGGAAGATTTGCATTCGATAATCCATATCTCTCCCTTGGGTCCCAGCGCCATTACATCCACGCGGCGACCTGGTGTTGGCACCAATTCTTCGACTGAAACAAAATCATAGCTCAGCAAATGGCGACAAACGCCCCGCGCCAAAAGCTGGCCCGGCATCAGATTTGAAAGATTGCTTTCATCCATGCGCCATTTATGGACGAATGGGTAAGCGGCGCAAGGGCAAGCTGCCTATTGCGCGCGGCCCAAACGCGGTTATCGTGACGGCCATGAGACGCCGCAAAACCAGACGAGCGGCCGATTCGACGCACAGTTGGTCGGTCCTACGCCATCCTTTTGAGCCACAAAGTATTTTCTCGCAAGATCGCGTGGAGGCCATCCATCAGGCGGCCTTGGACGTCTTGCAAAACCTTGGAATAAAAGTTCTTTTGCCCGAAGCGATTGAGCTTTTCGCCAAACATGGCGCGGCCGTATCGGGGGACATGCTGCGGATCGGCTCGGATATGGTGGAGGCTGCGCTGGCTTCTGCGCCACAGTCCTTCACCCTGCACGCGCCCAACCCTGCACGCAATCTGCCGGTCGCGCCGGGACAGTTGATCTTTACCCCCGGCGGCGGTTGCCCCAATGTCAGCGACGCCATCCGCGGCCGCAGGCCTGGTGATCTGGCGAGCTATCAAGATGCCGTGCGCTTAATGCAGAGCTTCGACGTCATCCACAAGCTCACCCCTGCGCCCGAACCGCAAGACATTCCAGTGCATTTGCGCCACTACGCGATGATGCAAACGCAAATGGGGTTGGGAGATAAGGCCGTGACCGTCTATGGTCGGGGCCGGCAGCAGGTACAGGAATGCTTTGAGATCATCCAAACCGCCCTGGGTCTCAGCGCTGCTGAATTTAGCGATGCGCCCTATTGCTCCACGGTCATCAATACCAACTCGCCGCGCATGTTGGACAAGCCCATGGCGCAGGCTTTGATCGACTTCGCCCGCGCCGGTCAAATGTGCATTGTCACGCCGTTTTGTTTGGCAGGGGCTATGGCTCCGATTACAATCGCCGGGGCTTTGACCTTGCAACATGCCGAGGCTTTGGCCGCCATTACGCTCAATCAACTCGCAAAACCGGGCGCTCCGGTGATGTATGGCGGCTTTGGCTCGAACGTGGATATGAAATCGGGAGCGCCGAGTTTTGGCACGCCGGAACATATTCAAATGTCGATCGGCTCGGGACAATTGGCCCGTCACATCGGCCTGCCTTGGCGTTCAGCTGCTGGGGCGGCCGCCAACACCAATGATATGCAAGCCACCCATGAAACCGTCATGTCGCTCTGGGGCTGTCTTCAAGCCAATGCGACTATGGTCATCCATGCGGCAGGCTGGCTTGAAGGCGGGCTGACCTTTGGTTTTGAGAAATTCATCCAGGACATCGAAGCGCTGCAAGCCATTGCCCATCTGTGCAAACCTGTGGCCGCAGACGCAGCCGCCATCGGGCTTGACGCCATCGAGCAAGTAGCACCCGGCGGACATTTTTTCGAAACAGATCAAACATTAAACAATTATAGCACAGCTTTTCTGGAGCCTATTAATGCGTATCTGTCAAATTTTGGCACTTGGCAAAAGAACGGCGCATTGACCGCCGAAGCCCGGGCCACAGCGAAATGGCAGGCAATCTTGCACGACTTTACCGCCCCGCCTGGTGCTCAGGAGCGGGTTGGCCGCGTGGAGGCAATGATCGCCCGGTTTACCCAAGCAGGCGGGGCACCGATTATCGAGTGAGCCCTTGCACAAGTTCGTGCAAAGGCCTATCTCAAACAGCGGCGGGTTCTGCCCTTCTCGAAAGCGGTCAAATTCCAGTGGCCATACGCAATCCGAGGGAGCTGGCTCTGATTGAACCCTGGTTCTTTTACCTGGCGCCCACCTGTACATACAGGTCCTCGGGAATTCAGTACCAACACGGTTGTTCTGGTGGGCCCGCCACGTCTTGCTTCAGAATGCACCGTCTTTTTGATCCTCAATCGGCTCCATCGTCAGTTCAAAACTCGGCACCGCTTCGGTCAAATCATCAATCGCCAGAGCCCCACTTGGACGCGCCAGCCAGTTGCGCACAACCCATATGAGCCGGTTCTCTGCTCGGGTGATCGCCACATAGGCCAACCGTTTCCAAAGCTGCGTGCCCGCCTCTGTTCGGTTCATGCGGGCGGCCACAAAAATATCTGGCGCAAACACCTGGACCGTATCCCACTGCGAGCCCTGGGCCTTATGAATGGTCACCGCTGCCCCATGCAGAAAGGTGGCGCCCATGCGGGCGGCAAAGGGAATAAAGGGTTCTTCCTCATCGGGCATCTCAATCTTGACGATGCTGGCGGCGCTCAACTGCGGTTGCTCGGCACCGATGACATGCAGGCGCGAAAATCCCGGTTTGCGGCCCGGCCCAAGATAGACCACCTGCGCCCCTTTGATCAGACCCCGCGCCTCCAAATCCAACCGCTTTTTGCGATGCTTTAAAGGAAGCTCAATACCATCACAGATCAATGGCTCACCCGGCAAGAGCTCTTCCATTGGGGCTTGATAGGCGCCGCGGAAGGCTTGAATGAGCTTGATCCGTGTCACGTTGCGCCACACCAGAACAGGCGAGCGCGCCATGAGGTCAGACTCAACCCTTTGACCGATCACCACCCGATCATCGCGCATCGACGCGTCCCGCACCATCTGTTCAAAATCAGAAAACTGCAAAGAAGCATCGCCCAAAGCATGGGCCAGATCTAAGATCGGATTGTCTTGCGTCTGGCGATGGACGCGGCTGAGCACCAAGCGGCGCTCCTCAGGCAAAGCGTCAAACACCATCGCCCCCGATTGGTTCACAGGCGCCAATTGCGCCGGGTCGCCAAACAGAATCAATGTGGGGAAAATCTCTTTGAGATCTTCCAATTGCTGCGCATCGAGCATGGAGCTCTCATCGACAAAGCCCACGTCCAAAGGCTCCTCGCGGCGCTTCCATCCGGTAATAAAGTCAGACCCCCGCAGCCCCGCCGCTGCCAAAGCGCCCGGAATAGACGCATTGGAGGTAAAGAAACTCAATGCGCGATCCAATGCGAGGTCACTGACCCCCTCAACATCTGGCCGGTCGCCATTGCCACCGAGCCACTCTGCGATTTTCTCATACTCGGGATCATACATCGGCGTATAGAGAATGCGATGGATGGTCGTCGCGGGTACACCTCTATTGCGCAATACGCTCGCAGCTTTGTTGGTGGGGGCCAAAATCGCCAAGGTCCGGCGGTCTTTGCGCGCGCGGGGCTCATAGTCTCCCGACACGATGTTCAGCCCCGCATCTTTCAACGCATGATACAGCTGGGCCAAAAGCAAGGTTTTGCCAGATCCCGCCTTGCCAATGACAGCGGCGATATTGTTTTTGCCCTCGCGCGGTGGGGTCACGATCCCATTGGCCAGATCCACGCCCGCAGAGCGCAGAATCTCACTGATGGTATCATAGGCCTGGGCCTGATCTTCGGAATAGGAAATTGGCGTCTGTGACATGCCTTTGTTTAGCCAATGGCTTGCCATGGGGCCAGAGCTATTGCGCGCTCTCGGATGCCGGGAGCAAATTAATTGCCCCCGGCGGATCTTTTACCACGCAACCGCAATGGTCTCTTCAATCGTCCGCAGCCCGCGGCGGGGCGCTTGCACCAATACGGACATATTGCCCGGCAGATGCTCATTGCGGCGCATTTTCATATGCGCTTCCGGCAGATCGTTCCAATCAAAGGTTTCAGACAAGCAAGGGTTAAGCTTGTCTTCACACATCAAGCGATTGGCCGCAGCCGCCTGCTTAAGGTTGGCAAAATGAGAGCCTTGAAGGCGCTTTTGATGCATCCACATATAGCGCACATCTAGGGTTAAATTGTAACCGGTCGTGCCAGCACAGATCACCACCATACCGCCTTTTTTGCATACGAAGGTTGAGACAGGAAAGGTGCTTTCGCCAGGATGCTCAAACACCAGGTCGGGGTTGTTTCCCTTGCCTGTGATCTCCCAAATCGCGGCGCCGAACTTGCGGGCCTCTTTAAACCAAGTGGCGTATTCAGGGGTGTTGACCGTGGGCATTTGTCCCCAGCAATTGAAATCGCGGCGGTTGATCACGCCTTTTGCGCCGAGCCCCATGACAAAATCACGTTTGCTTTCGTCACTGATGACACCAATCGCATTGGCACCAACCACATTGGCCAGCTGCACGGCATAAGAGCCCAGCCCGCCCGATGCACCCCAGATCAATACGTTTTGCCCCGGTTTCAGCTCATGTGGTGCATGGCCAAAGAGCATTCGGTAGGCCGTGGCCAGGGTCAGGGTGTAGCAGGCGCTTTCTTCCCAGGTTTGATGCTTCGGACGCGGCATCAATTGTTGGCTTTGAACCCGGGTAAACTGGCTGAACGAGCCATCGGGGGTTTCATAGCCCCAAATGCGCTGTGAGGTCGAATACATCGGATCACCGCCATTGCATTCCTCGTCATCCCCATCATCTTGATTGCAATGGATCACGACCTCATCGCCCAGTTTCCAACGGGTCACTTTTGATCCCACAGCCCAGACGATGCCCGACGCGTCAGACCCCGCGATGTGATAGGGTTGCTTATGGCCATCAAAGGGGCTGATTGGCACGCCCAAAGCGGCCCAAACTCCATTATAGTTAATACCGGCCGCCATCACCAAGACCAAAACGTCGTAATTGTCCAATTCAGGCACGTCCAAAACCTCTTGCAACATGGCCGTATCTGGCTCGCCATGACGCTCTTTGCGAATGGCCCAGCCATACATTTGTTTCGGAACATGACCCAAGGGCGGCATTTCGCCCATGTCATAGAGGTCTTTTTTCTCCGCGGTATAGGCGGTCAAGGGTGAGTTGGAATCCAATGGCATGAGAGGCCCCTTACGATATTGCTGCGATGCAGAATCAACCTGCACTTCAATGGATAAAATCCATCACGAAATATTGCAACCAATTTTCGTATTAATTTGTAATTTAATTACTCACGTAATTTTTCTGATATATGGGACAGGCTGGCGGCATAATAGGGGAGCACAGATTTGCCCTTCTCAGTAATGACATAACGCCCCCCATCCTGCACAATCAGCTTGCGCTGCATCAAATTTAAAACGCCTGCTTCCGCCGCCTCAGCCCAGGCCTCTGGAGTGGCTTGCAAATACTCCGGCTCAACTGCCTGCATAACCTCCACAAATGCGGCAGTAAGCTCCAGCGCCCGCAGTGGCGCTTTATGAAATAATATCAATGAGATTAGAGGAACAGGCAGGACAGGAATGCCGGCCTCCACCTGCGCCATGATCTCGCGCGCCAGAACAGGAGAAGAGATCCCGCCCGTCTTTTTGTGAAACGCCGACAGGCTCACCGGCGCGCCAAAATGAACAGCCGCATAACCAAAGCGCCGATAGCGGCCCGTCAACCACAACCAAAACTGCTGTGCCAAAAAACGCGCGATGACGGAAATATTGGCACCAAAGCGCCTTTCTCCGCTCTTGCCAGCCGCGAGAAGAATGTAATCCTCCAAGACCCGATCGTAATTGATCGAGACTGGCACGAATATGACATCTCGACCCTTTGGTTCCCACCCAGCGATGACATAATTCAGAAACCCCATCCGCGGCGGTGCCAAACGCCCATCCAAGGACAGGCCACCCTCTGGAAACACCGCTTGGGTCACGCCGCCCTGCGTCGCCATCTGGACATAGCGGGCCAGAACCCGCCGATAAAGCAACCCACGCGATTTGCGGCGAATAAAAAACGCACCCATCGCGCGAATGAGTAGGCTAATCGGCCAGATCCGTGCCCATTCGCCCACCGCATAAGACAATGCAGAGCGTTTTGAGGCCAGATAAGTCACCAGAACATAATCCATATTTGAGCGATGGTTCATGACAAACACCACAGTTGCCTTAGGATCCAAACCGCTCAAAACATCCACAAAACGGCCAATGCGCACCCTATAGAGCGTCTCGCTGAGAAAGCGGGCAATGGTGCTGGCGACGGTGAAATAGACCGTCGCACTGAAGGACGGCACGATCTCTCGCGCGTATTTCTGCGCCTCTTGAAAAGCGACATTTTCAGGGATGCCCTCCTTGCGGGCGTGATCATTGACCGCCTGCATCACATCGGGATGATAGAGCAATCTTTGAGTCATATCATGGCGCCGGGCCAATTTGAACGGTTCAATCGGACGGTCCAACCGCGCGTTTAATTGGCTGACCACCCGCTCCATTCTACGCCGGAAAAACCACCGCACAGAGGGGATCAAAGCACGCTCCAAAGCGGCAATCGCAGCGAAAATCGCCGCGATCACTACAAACCATATCGGAAGCTCAATTGTCTCAAACATCCGGCCAATCTGCCTGAAATGGCAGATATGCGCCAGATGGCAAAATTGCCGCGTTGCAGCGAATTGACAGGGTGGGATTATTCTGCCATTAAGCGCTAATGCGCAATTATATTTCGCGCACAAGAAAGAGAAGCCCGTTATGACCCAAGTGCAAAAAGATCGTCCCTGGTTGTTTCGAACATATGCAGGCCATTCTACGGCCGAGGCTTCTAATGCGCTCTATCGTTCCAATCTCGCCAAAGGGCAAACGGGCCTGTCCGTGGCCTTTGATCTGCCGACACAAACGGGCTATGACAGCGATCATATTTTGGCGCGCGGGGAAGTGGGCAAAGTGGGCGTCCCCGTCAGCCATTTGGGGGATATGCGCACGCTCTTTGCCGACATCCCCCTCGATCAGATGAACACCTCAATGACCATCAATGCCACAGCGCCTTGGCTGCTGGCGCTCTACATCGCCGCAGCCGATGAGCAAGGCGCCGATATCAGCGCGCTGCAAGGTACAGTGCAAAACGACATAATTAAGGAATATTTGAGCCGAGGCACCTATATTTGCCCGCCCAAACCCTCCTTGCGGATGATCACCGACATCGCCGCCTACACGCGCGCACATCTGCCCAAATGGAACCCGATGAACGTCTGCTCTTACCACCTGCAAGAGGCCGGCGCGACACCGGAGCAAGAACTGGCCTTTGCCCTCGCCACTGCGACTGCGGTTTTGGATGACCTCAAGGGCAAAGTACCCGAAGAACATTTTGGCCAAATGGTTGGGCGGATCAGCTTTTTCGTGAACGCCGGCATCCGTTTTGTCACTGAAATGTGTAAAATGCGGGCTTTTGTTGATCTTTGGGACGAGATCTGCCGCGACCGTTACGGGGTGAGTGATCCGAAAATGCGGCGTTTCCGCTATGGCGTGCAGGTCAATTCTTTGGGTCTGACCGAACAACAACCCGAAAACAACGTCTATCGCATCTTGATTGAAATGCTGGCGGTCACCCTGTCCAAAAAAGCCCGCGCCCGCGCTGTGCAATTGCCCGCTTGGAATGAGGCCTTGGGCCTGCCGCGCCCTTGGGATCAGCAGTGGTCTCTACGGATGCAACAAATTATGGCCTTTGAAACCGATCTTTTGGAATATGAGGATCTGTTTGACGAAAACCCCGCCGTTGAGCGCAAAGTCGCATCCCTCAAGGAGGGCGCACGGGCCGAGCTGGCGTTGATCGATTCCATGGGCGGCGCCGTGGAGGCGATCGAATATATGAAGTCGCGTTTGGTCGAGTCCAATGCGGCCCGCATTGGTCAGATTGAGAGCGGGGATATGACTGTGGTCGGGGTCAACGCTTATCAAAGCGGCGAAGCCAGCCCGCTCACCGCAGGCGACGATGCGATCATGACAGTGGACCCCAAGAACGAAGCCGAGCAAATCGCGCGGCTCACCCGCTGGCGCGCGGCACGAGATGCGCAGGCGGTGAACGAGGCCGTTCGGGATCTGCGCGCCGCCGCCCTCGATGGCAGCAATATTATGCCGCCCTCTATTGCCGCCGCAAAAGCGGGGGTAACCACGGGCGAATGGGGCGATGTGCTGCGCCAAGCCTTCGGTCAATATAGAGGCCCCACAGGCGTCAGCGCCACCCCGTCCAATCGTACCGAAGGTTTAGATGAGATTCGCGATCAAGTCGCGGCAGTCAGTGATCGGCTGGGACGCAAGCTGACGTTTTTGATGGGAAAACCGGGTCTGGATGGGCATTCCAACGGAGCCGAACAAATCGCCACCCGTGCGCGCGATTGCGGGATGGAGATTTCTTATGAAGGCATCCGACTCACGCCGGACGAAATCATCACAGCCGCGCGCGATGGCGCGGTGCATGTGATCGGCCTGTCTATTCTCTCAGGCTCACATATGCCCTTGATGCAAGAGTTGATGTCCAAGCTGCGCGCGGCCGAGCTGACCAATATTCCGGTGATCGTCGGCGGGATTATTCCCGATGAGGATGCACAGAAGTTGCGGGCCATGGGAATAGCGCGCATCTATACGCCAAAGGACTTTGAGCTCAACCGGATCATGTTCGATATCGTAGCCCTTGCCGATCCCGGTCCGGGCGACATTGCGGCGCAATAGCAAGGCGTTAGTAAAAACTCTGCGGATCAATATCAATCGACAAGCGGAGGGAATTTGGCAGCTTGAATAGGGCTGTCCAAGCGGTCAAAGCCGCTTGAATAGGGGCGTTTTTTTCTGCCTTAATTAAGAGCCGCACCCTATGGCGCCCACGGATGCGGGCAATTGGCGCTGGGGCCGGTCCAAAAATCTGTGCACCGATCTGTGTCAAAGGCTGACAATTGCGCGCCATGGCCTGCCCAACCTCAAAGGCCTCCTGCGCATCGGGTGAAGATAATACAACCCCGACCAGGCGGCCATAAGGCGGCACGCCAGCTTGTGCGCGGGCTTGCGCTTCGGCGCTCCAAAAGGCCTCTTCATCCCCATCCAGAATTGCGCGGATGACCGGGTGCTCTGGCTGGTGGGTTTGCAGGGCCGCCACCCCCGGCTTGTCGGACCGTCCAGCGCGACCGGCCACTTGACGCATCAACTGAAAGGTTCGTTCTGCGGCGCGCAGGTCCGAACCTTGAAGCCCTAAATCTGCGTCAATCACCCCAACCAAGGTTAACTTTGGGAAGTTATGCCCTTTGGCGACCAGCTGCGTACCAATGATCACATCTACCTCCCCGGCGGCAAGTTTGGCGATTTGCTTTTTCAATGCGCGCGCTGAGCCAAATAAATCAGAGGAGAGAACCGCGACTTTCGCCTCGGGGAAAAGCGCTGTGGCCTCCTCGGCCAATCGCTCCACACCGGGCCCCACCACAGCCAAACGGTCTTCTGCCGCACAACTGGGGCAAATTTTTGGCACTGGTTTACTTTCGCCACATTGGTGACACATTAGGCGCTTGAGAAAGCGATGCTCGACCATCCGCGCATCGCAATGATCGCAACCCACTTGATTGCCACAAGCCCGGCAGAGCGTGATGGGCGCATAACCGCGGCGATTGATGAAGAGCAAGGATTGCTCCCCTGCGTGAATGCGCGCCTCAACCATCTTTTGCAGGCGGGGGGATATCCAACGATCTGCAGGCAGCGTTTCTTGCCGCATATCAATCGCCATCATCTCAGGCAAAACTGACGCTCCAAAGCGGCTTTTCAGTTCAATTTTCGTATATTTGCCAGCCTCGACATTGGCCCAACTTTCGAGACTGGGCGTGGCGCTGGCCAGCACCACCTGCCCACCAACCAAAGACGCGCGCAGCACGGCCATGTCGCGCGCATTATACAGCACGCCATCCTCTTGCTTGTAGCTGCTGTCGTGTTCCTCATCGACAACGATCAGCCCCAAATCTTGAAAGGGTAGAAACAAAGCCGACCGGGCCCCCACGACCATTTGCGCATGACCTTGCCCCACCATTTTCCAAGTGCGGCGCCGCTCTATCATGGTCACACCCGAATGCCATTGCGCCGGGCGTGCGCCAAAGCGGGCCTCAACACGGGTCAAAAATTCTGCTGTCAAAGCGATTTCAGGCAACAAGACCAAGGCCTGCCGCCCCTCGTTGAGGCAGCTTGCCACCGCCTCCAAATAGACCTCCGTTTTGCCCGATCCAGTGACACCTTTCAAAAGCGTCGTGCGATAGCCCGCGGAATTTGCATGCAATTGCGCAACCGCTGCGGCCTGATCTTCTGACAGGCTCTTGCCGGGCAAGCTTGGGTTTAAATGCGCAAAGGGCATGTCTTGCGGCGTGGCCAGCTCCTCCACCGCCCCCAGTTTCACCAGGCCTTTAACCACCGATGAGGTGACGCCTGCCGCATCGGACAATTCCTTGAGTGTGAAACTCAGCTCAGCAAATTCTTGCAAAACCGCGAGCACTTTTTGCCGCGCATCGGTCATACGGGCCTCGGTCTGTGCACCCAAACGGTAAACCTGCCGCATCGAGGGCGGATCTCCCAAGCCCGGCGCGCGCGTGGCCAGGCGCAGCATTTTCGACACAGGTGTGAGCGTATATTCCGAGACCCGGCGCAGGAATTCTGCCATACTCTGTTGCATGGGCGCCACATCAAGCACGCGGATCACCGAGCGGATCTTGGCGTGGTCATAATCCCCCGCGCCGGCCCGCCAGACGACACCCAAGACCTTTCGCGGTCCCAAGGGCACCTCAACAAAGGCCCCCTGCCAGCATCCCCCTTCAGGCGCCTTATAATCCAGCACCCGATCCAGCGGTTGGCTGGTTAAGACGGCAACCAAATCACCTTGATGAAAGAATTGGGGCTCTGACACAGCATTTCCTTAACAGCAGGGCTTTCAGTACCCTAAAAACTCCGATAAAGCTTGCCCCAACGAAGGCCAACCTATCAAGGACATACGCCATGAAATTTTTTGTTGATACAGCTGAAATAGACGCAATTGCCGAATTGAACGATTTGGGCATGGTCGACGGGGTGACGACCAACCCCTCTTTGATCTTGAAATCTGGCCGTGATATAATTGAAGTTACACGCGAAATTTGCGAATTGGTCTCCGGTCCAGTCAGCGCAGAAGTGGTTGCGACCAAAGCGGAAGATATGATCGCCGAAGGGCGTAAGCTGGCAGAAATTGCGCCGAACATCACCGTCAAACTGCCGCTGACTTGGGACGGGCTCAAAGCCTGTAAGACCTTGTCGGGTGAAGGCAAAATGGTGAATGTCACCCTATGCTTCAGCGCCAACCAAGCACTTTTGGCCGCCAAGGCTGGAGCCACCTTCATCAGCCCCTTCATTGGCCGCCTGGATGATGTGAACATCGACGGTATGGATTTAATCGCAGATATCCGCCAAATTTATGACAACTTTGGTTTCGAAACACAAATTTTGGCCGCTTCTATCCGCACAGTGAACCATGTCACGCAATCGGCCTTGATTGGGGCAGATGTGATTACAGCGCCGCCAAATGTGATCAAATCCCTGGCCAATCACCCATTGACCGACAAGGGTTTGGAGCAATTTATGTCAGATTGGGCAAAAACAGGGCAAAAAATTCTCTAACCTATGGTAAGCCTGTCTCCATGCAATGGGGACCGCCATCGCATAAGTGAATGGGACAGCCATGACACCGCAAACCGCAGCGCAGGCCGAAGAAATCTTGCGCGATATTATTACCCAGAATCCACGGATCGTTCTAGACGCCCCGGAGGTGATGCGCGCATTATTGGCGGCCCATGATGAGACTTTGGGTCAAAATATTGTGGACTTGCGCAGCGTGGCCATGCACCGGCTTGAAGCGCAATTGGGCCGGCTGGAGGAGACCAACCGCTCCGTTATTGCGGCCGCTTACGACAACCTCGCCGGCACGCAGCAAATCCATCGCGCCTTGCTGAAAATCATGGAGCCGACCGATTTTGGCGGGTTCTTGACCATGATTGGCGCAGAGATGGTCGATATTTTGCGGATCGACTATGCCTATTTAATTCTGGAAACGCAGACTCAAAGTCCCGATCCCAACCTCGCGCCGCTTGGCCCTGTTGTGAAACCGGCCCCGATCGGCTTTGTCTCCCACTACCTGTCCCAAAACTTAGAAGCCAAGGTGACCCTGCGCACGGTCACAAAGCCGGATGTTTTTGTCTACCCTGAAGCCATCGGGCCTGTGGGGTCTGAGGCTTGTTTGCAGCTGGATTTTGGCGCCGGCACCCTGCCCGGACTTTTGGTCCTTGGCGCCAGGGATGCCGAGCAATTTTCCCCCGCCCAGGGAACAGATTTGTTGACATTCTTTGCAACAATCTTTGAACGCGCCCTGCGCCGGTGGCTGACATAGGAGGCGATGATGTCACAGAGGCCTGACCTCACCTTGATATCACCGGCTATTCGCGATGCCATGGAGCATTGGTTGTCTCACGAGCGCGCTTTAAAATCTGCGGCTGATAATACCCTTAGCGCCTACGCAACCGACGTGGCTGGATTTACCGCCTTCATGGCCCAACATCGCGGCGGACGGCAGGGGCTGTCGTCTCTGGCCGCCATCGCCACACGCGATATGCGCGCGTGGATGGCACATGAGCGTGGCCGCGGAGTGAGCAGCCGCAGTTTAGCGCGATCTCTCTCTGCGGTGAAAACCTTCTTTCGTTGGCTCGCCGAGCGCCATGCGCTTGCGCCAACCGCCGTTTTATCGGCACGCGCGCCAAAATTCGAACGCAAACTGCCCCGTCCTTTGACCGAAGATGCCGCTCATAAAATGATTGAGACCGTCGAGTTGCAGGCCCAAGAGGATTGGATCGCCGCTCGCGATGCGGCAGTATTAACCCTGCTCTATGGTTGCGGCCTGCGGATATCGGAGGCCCTCGGATTAACCGGGGCAGATCACCCATTGCCCGATGTCCTGCGCATCACCGGAAAAGGCGGCAAGCAAAGATTGGTGCCGGTCCTGCCGGTGGCCCGCGCCGCTGTCACGCGGTATGTGGAGCTCTGCCCCTTTGATATCAGAACAAAGGATCCGATCTTTCGAGGAAAGCGCGGCGGGGCATTAGGGCCAGGAATGGTTCAAAAATCCATGCGCATAGCTCGGATGCAATTGGGTCTGCCGGCAAGTGCCACCCCCCACGCCATGCGCCACTCCTTTGCCACACATCTGCTCAGCGCCGGCGGTGACCTGCGCACCATCCAAGAGCTGCTGGGCCATGCTTCGCTGTCGACCACGCAAACCTATACCGCGGTCGACAGCGGGCGATTGATGGACATTTACAACGCCGCCCACCCCAAAGCTTGATTGCCACCGGCTGAGAATTGCGCCTATATGGGAGCATGGATATTCGATCAAAAGCCTTGGCAGTTCACTTGCTGACTGCAACCGGTGCTGTTTTTGCCATGTTGGCAATGCTGGAAGCGGTCAATGAAAAATGGGACATGATGTTTGTCTGGCTTGTGGTGGCGTTTTTCGTCGATGGAATCGATGGTCCCTTAGCCCGTCGCTATGATGTCAAAACCAATGCCCCACTCTTCGATGGGGTGCTGCTCGATTTAATCATCGATTACCTCACCTATGTGTTCATTCCAGCCTATGCCCTCTTTGCCAGCGGCTTGCTGGCTGGGTGGTCGGGATGGGTGGCGATCATTGTCATCACTTTCGCCAGCGCGATGTATTTCGCAGATCAGCGTATGAAGACAAAAGACAATTCCTTTCAGGGCTTTCCAGGCGCTTGGAATATGGCGGTGATTGTCATCTTTGCCACCGAACCCAACCATTGGGTCATTCTTGCGACGGTGGCGCTCCTGGCCATTTCAATGTTCCTGCCGCTCAAATTTGTCCACCCCGTGCGCACGGAGCGCTGGCGCCCTCTGACCCTGCCCATTGCTTTGACCTGGGTGGGCTTCGCCGCTTGGGCCGCTTGGGGCAATTTCACCGAGGTTTATTTGGCCAATCTCGGCTTGGTGGCCTGTTCGGCCTATCTTCTCTTTGCCGGCATTGCCCAGCAAATGAGTGCGAAATCCTAGAATCGGGTAAGAATTACCCCCGCAACAATCACAATACCGGCCAAAATTTTGGTCGGCCCCATTGTGTCGCGAAAGAACAACCAACCCAACAGCATCGCGAATAGAATGGAGCTTTCACGCAAAGCGGTGACCAGGGCAATTGGCGCTTTCGTCATCGCCCAAACCACAAGCGCGTAAGCGATAAAAGAAGCAAACCCGGCCAAAAGCCCAAGGGCAATCTGCCCACCCCCGCGCGGAAGAACCGAACGACCGCGTAACGCCAATATTACAGGGGTGTAAAACACCGCAGAGAGAACCAGCAACCACGAGACATAGGCCAGCGCATCCCCCATCACCCGCGCCCCCACCCCATCCACCAGTGAATAGCCCGCCGTCGCAGCCGCAGACCCAAGCGCCAGCGGAATGAGCCTGCGATCCTCACCCGAGCTGAACACCCCATGCGCCATCAGGACAATCCCCAGCCCCAAAACCAATATCCCCAGCAGATCCAACCCGCGCAGCGAGTCAATGCCGAATGACAGGCTCACGATCAGAACGATCATCGGCGCAGCCCCGCGGGCAATCGGGTAGACCCGGCTTAAATCACCACGCTCGTAAGCAAGGCCTAAGAAAAGTTGGTAAAACATATGAATAAGGCCCGAGGCGATGAGCCAGAGCCAAGCCGTGCCCTGCGGCAGCGAAACAAAGGGGAGAATGCAAAGCCCAAAGAAGGCATGAGCCAAAGTCAAAAGCAGCATGCCCGATTGCTTGTTTTGTCCAGTTTTGACCAAAGCATTCCAGCCGGCATGCAGCAGCGCGGCAAACACCACCGAGCTGAACACCAGCCCAGTCACAGCGCCCTCACAAAATAAAGGGAAGCGGGGCGCAGAGGGCGCCCCGCCGCAAAATCGCAGCTCGCCCTAGCGCAACGCCGCATCGCAGCGCCCACAGACACCGGCGTGACTGTGTTGACCCACATCGGGCAAAATTTTCCAACACCGCTGGCATTTTTCACCGCTGGCTTTCGCAAAGGACACCGCCACCCCATCTGTGTCTTCTAAGACAAAGGCAGCCTCTGGCGCGGCTTGGGTCGAAATTTCAATGCCAGATGTGATACACAAATCGGCAAAACTCACAGATTTCAACACCTCGGCCACCTCTGCGGATACATAGACCACGGGTGCGGCCTCAAGGCTGGAGCCGATATTCTTTTCACGCCGCTGCACTTCCAGGGCGCCGGTCACCACACGGCGCACCTTGCGGATGCTGGACCATTTCTCAGCCAAATCCGGATTGGACCAGCGCGATGGGGTCTGCGGCATGTCTTGCAAATGCACCGAACTGCCCTGCTCCGGGTGACGCTCCAGCCAAACCTCTTCCATCGTGAAGGTCAGAACCGGCGCCAGCCAAGTCGTCAAACGGTGATAGAGAATATCCAAAACCGTCCGCGCCGCCCGGCGTTCTGCGGTATCGCCATCGCAGTAAAGCACGTCTTTGCGAATATCGAAATAGAATGATGACAGATCCACGGTCGCAAATTGGAACAAGGCTTGGAAAACTCCTTGGAAGTCATAGGCCGAGTAGCCTTCCCGGACGGTGGCATCCAATTGCGCCAAACGATGCAATACCCATTGCTCCAGCTCAGGCATTGCCTCAGGCGCCACCTGATCTGACGGGGTGAAATCTGCCAGAGAGCCCAGCATAAACCGCATTGTATTGCGCAACCGGCGATAGCTATCGGCCACACCTTTGAGGATCTCCGGCCCAATCCTAAGATCACTGGTATAATCGGATTGCGCCACCCAAAGACGCAAAATATCCGCACCATATTGCCGGGTCACATCCTCAGGCGAAACGGTATTGCCGATGGATTTGCACATCTTCATGCCCTTTTCATCCAGCGTAAACCCATGGGTCAACACGCCCCGATAAGGCGCGTGGCCCTGGGTGCCGCAAGATTGCAGCATTGAGGAATGGAACCATCCTCGATGTTGGTCTGTACCTTCAAGATAGAGATCGGCCAAGCCATCATCAGACCCATCTGCCCGGTCACGCAACACAAAAGCATGCGTGGAGCCGCTGTCAAACCAAACGTCCAGGATGTCGAACACCTGCATGAAGTCCTCGGGTGCCACAATCCCGCTCAAGAAGCGCTCTTTCGCGCCCTCTTTATACCAAGCATCCGCACCTTCGGCCTCGAAAGCCTCTAACACGCGGGCGTTCACCTCTTCATTGCGCAGCAGATAATCGTCATCCGTGGGCAGGCTGCCGTTTTTTGTAAAACACGTCAAAGGCACGCCCCAGGCACGCTGGCGCGACAACACCCAATCGGGCCGGGCTTCGATCATGGAATACAATCGATTGCGCCCGGTCGGCGGAGTCCAAGTGACAAGCTCATCAATGGAGGTCAGCGCCCGCTCGCGGATGGTCTTGCCATAGGTGTCTTGCCCATCGTTGACCGGCTTGTCGACGGCAGCAAACCATTGCGGCGTATTGCGATAGATCACAGGCGCCTTAGAGCGCCAGCTGTGCGGGTAGCTGTGCTTGATTTTGCCACGCGCCAGCAAACCACCCACTTCGGCCAGTTTCTCAATAATCGCGCCATTGGCGTTGCCCTCTTTGCCATTGGGCTTGAGGATCGCCTTGCCGCCAAAGAATGGAAGATCCGCGCGAAAACGCCCATCTTCCATCACGTTATAGGTGATCACCTGCTCCAACATGCCCAAGTCGCGGTAGAGCTCAAACTCTTCCATGCCGTGCGAGGGTGCACAATGCACAAATCCCGTGCCTTCACTGTCGGTAACAAAATCAGCCGCGCGGAAGTCGCGAATATCATCCCATTCGCCCGCGCCGCCTTCAACACCGTGCAACGGATGAAGCAGCTGAATCTTCGCCAAATCCTCGGAGGTGATATCACAAAGGCGGCGATACATCGATGGATCAAGACGTGCACGGCCCAAGACATCTTCGGCCAGTGCATCTGACAAAATAAACCGCTCGCCGATCCGGGCCCAGCATTCCTCAGGCCGGCCGATCACCTCATAAAGCCCGTAGGAAATTCCCGCGCCATAGACCACCGCCTTATTCGACGGCATGGTCCAGGGCGTGGTGGTCCATATCACAACTTTCGCACTGTCTAATGTCGCATCACCCGTGCCAACCACTTGAAATTTCACCCAAACGGTGAAGCTTTCCTTGTCGTGATATTCCACCTCAGCTTCCGCCAGGGCCGTTTTCTCAACAGGCGACCACATCACAGGTTTTGACCCTTGATACAGGGTGCCATTCATCAAGAATTCCTGAAATTCCGCCGCGATCACCCGTTCCGCATGAAAATCCATCGTCAAATACGGATTTTCCCATTTGCCGGTGATGCCCAGTCGCTTGAATTCATCGCGCTGGATATCGACCCAACCGGCGGCAAATTCGCGGCATTCCTGACGGAATTCGACCACAGAAACCGCGTCTTTGTCGCGGCCTTTTTTGCGGTATTTCTCTTCTATTTTCCACTCAATCGGCAGCCCGTGACAATCCCAACCTGGGATATAGCGCGCATCTTTGCCCATCATTTGCTGCGAGCGCACCACCATATCTTTGAGGATTTTATTGAGTGCATGACCAATGTGCAGGTTGCCATTGGCATAGGGTGGCCCGTCATGCAGGGTAAAGCTCTCACGCCCTGTTTTCTCGCGCAATCGGTCATAGATGCCGATCTCTTCCCAACGGGCCAGCCATTCAGGTTCGCGTTTTGGCAGGCCGGCACGCATGGGGAAATCTGTCTTAGGCAGATTGAGAGTGTCTTTGTAGTCAGGTGTTTGCTCGGACATATCTCGTCTCATCTTTAATAAACTGGGGAAAGGCGGCGCGGTGGGCTCCAACGCCTTTGGCCCGGCAGCTGCATTGTCACAGTGCCGGGGATATAATTCGTAGAATGATCAATATCCGTTCCATCTCGCGCCGGTTATAGGCCCCTCTGTGCCGCTGCACAACTGGCTTGACGCAGAGAGTTTGCCGCAGGGCTGAAAATTCCCTTCAGCGCGTCCGATCCGACAGGAAAACGCCCAAGAGTGCCCGCTTCATGAGGCCTGTCACACTGGGGGATGCCCCCGGCTGAAAGGCAAGGGGGCGGCACAGCTGCATGGCTGCAACCCCCACCCGCGCGGTCAAAGCGCCATTGATGACACCTTCGCCGAATTTTCTGGAAAACTTGGCCAAAACAGACCCTCCCGCAACCGACCCAATGAGATCATCACCAATAGCCACAGCCCCCGTTGCAATCACATGGGCCAAGACCAGACGCGTCAAACGCCAACTGCCAAAAAATCCTGAACGGCCGCCATATATCTCAGCAATCTTGCGGATCATGCGCAGATTGGAGACCAGAGTTGCGACCACATCCACCAAGGCGAGCGGCATCAAAGCGGTGAGGGTCGTAACCTGCCGGGCTGCGGCCTCGATCGTTTGCTCGGCCAAACGGTCCAAAGGCGATAGCAGCGCGCGTTCTGCCGCCTCCATCATCCCATCGGCATCAAATATGTCTGGTTTTTGCTCCGAAAAACGGGCCATCTGCCAACGCAGCTCCTCCCGGCCACGGTAGAGTGCCTCAAGCTCGGCACAGACAAACTGCGCCTCGGCCAGCACCCCAGACCCGCGCGCAGCGCTGGCCCTTTGCTGAATTTGATCAATCCGCGTCAAACGGCGCAGGGCCGAGATTTCCTTGCCGACTAAGACCAAGGTCGCAACGCTGGCACCCACCAATAAGGCAACGGCCAACCACCCCAGGGAGGGAAAGCGCACAATCAGCCCGGTCAGAAATTCCCAGATGGCCAGGCACATACTCATCACCACAAAGGCGCTGAAAAACCCAAAAGCCCAGCGCAGCGCCCGGCCAGGGCGGCGACCGAGCAACAGCGTTGTCGCCTGAAAACTGGTAGAGCGCTGCCCCGCATCCAGCCCCGCCTCAGGGATGGGAGGGGCGGTTTCCGGCGTCACATCTTGATCTGATGCCGGCAACTCTACAACCAAAGGCGCATTGCGTTTCTCATCCATGGGTCTGCCTCCAACACAGCATCATATCAGGCAGGTTGTAATCATTATCCTGCCCATCACTGGTCTCCACCACCTGAAAGCCCAAGCTGCGATAAAACCCCTGCGCCCTCCGGTCACTTTGAAACACCCAAAGCCGAAGCTGGTCACATTGGGATTGCGCATAGCTCATGGCCGCGCGCCCAAACCCGCGCCTTTGAAACTGCGAACGAATATAAAGCGACTGCACGATATCCCTTTCCAGAGCCAAAAATCCAACGCACTGCCCCTGCCAGTGCAACATCGTCACCTCAGAGTGATCCAGCAAGACACGGCCATAATCGGCCCGCTCCACCGGATCATGCACCGGAGGAATCCAGTTGTTCGCCAGATACCATTCCTCCAAAATCGCGCTGATCTCTGTGGCATCAGACAGGTCAGCCCGAGTGAAATGCAGGCTCACAAGACATCTCCAATCAAAAATTGCAGAGCTCGATCCAGGCGGATATGGGGCGTTCCGTAGCCCGGCGGCAAAGACAATGGCGCCGGAGCAAAGGCTTGATCGTGAAACGCACCCTCCTCCCACTGCGAAACGCCGGCCCGGGCTTGCGCCAAAACCCGCGCGGGCGAGGCTGGAAACTCCCCGGGATAAAATCCCACGGTCTTACCAGACCCCAGCGCCAAGCCCTTTACGGCAGGCAAGCTTTGCCCGTGCCTATCCAAATCAATCTCAACCGTATTGCGCAGGGCCGCCATCGCGATTGAGCTGGTCAAGGCTCCCTTGAACCGCGCCGTGTCCCGCGCCGATTGCGTGAGCGCGGCCACCAAATCTTGCAATGCGCCATGCTGTAGGTGATGCAAGTGATCGGCCTTTGAGGCGGCAAATAAAATCCGGTCGATGCGCCGCCCGCGCAGCAATTCGCGCAAAAATCCCCGCTTTCCTGGACGAAACGCCCTCAAAATGCCCGTCATCGCCTGCTCAAGATCCGCGACGGCTGCCGGGCCGTCCGACAAGCTCTTCAGTAGATCCACCAAAACAATTTGCCGATCCAATTTCTCAAAATGATCGCGACAGAACGGCTGCACGATTTTCTCTTGATAGGCCTCAAACCGCCGCTGCATTTCCGCACGCAAAGACCGCTTATCGCCCGCGCCCTTGGGCAAAGGCGCAAAGGTCAACACGGGGGAGCCGGCCAAATCACCAGGCAAAAGCATGCGCCCCGGGGTTAAATTTGAAAACCCTGCTTGCCGCGCCGCTGTGAGATAGGCCGCATAGGCTTTGGCCAATTGGGAGGCACTGACATCATCAAAGGGTTTTGCCCCGTCAACCGTGTGCAGTTTGGCGCAATATTCACTGGCCTGCGCGCGTCCTTCAGCCGATTGCAACGCTTGCTCTGACCACTGATCATAGGTCAAATCCAATAACCCCAAATCAAGCAGCCATCCGCCGGGATAATCCACAATGTCCAGATGCACCGTTTTTGGCGGCGCCATGGCCGCGAACATCCCCTGCGGCGCCAGCTTGAACGACAGGCGCAACTGGCTGATGGTTTGGGTGCCTGGTGGCCATTGCGGCGCGGGGCGCAGTAACGAATCGAGATTGGCCTCATAGTCAAAGCGCGCCAGCGTATCATCGGGCTGAGGCTGTAAAAAACTGGCCTGAATGCGCCCCTCACTGGCGGCCAAGAGCTGCGGTATCCGCCCACGGTTCAGCAGATTGGCCACCAAAGAGGTAATGAACACAGTTTTTCCCGCACGGCTGAGCCCGGTCACCCCAAGCCGGATAACCCGATCAGTGAAACGCCCGGAGACCGCACCAACTGCGCTGCCTGCAGCATTGCCCAGGCGATCTGTCACTGAAGTTAAAACCATAGGGTCCCTTTGTCTTTGTTCCATAGATAGGAAGCTGTGTCCGCTTTGCCTAGGCTTAAACTGTCCTATGCGCGCATCTAAAAGACCTCCGCATAACGCCATTTCAACACGACATGAGGGCAGCGCCTGCCTGCCGGGGGGGCAGGCAGGCGCTGCCCGGTGTTGCCACTGGGTAAAGTGTTTTGGCGTAGCGGTTGGGGTATTCAGAGGTCTTTCTAAGCAATTCAAGTCAGGCTTTGCGGCAATTGCCAAATTCGCATGTACGGGGTAATGGCAGATCCATGCCTCGATATGCTCTCAAAATTGAATACCATGGCCAAGGTTTCTATGGCTGGCAGCGGCAAAATGATCTGCCCACCGTGCAAAGTGCACTGGAGCAGGCTTTGGCACAGCTTGAGCCTGATCTGCCCAGCATCGCGGCCGCCGGGCGCACCGATACGGGCGTGCATGGGCTGGGACAGGTCGCCCATTGCGACATGCGCAAAGCTTGGGATCCAATAAAACTCAAAGGCGCGCTGAATTATCACCTGAAACCCAATCGCATTGCCGTGCTCGATTGCCGGCAAGTGGATCCAGATTGGCATGCGCGCTTTTCCGCGATTGGCCGCGACTACCTGTTTCGACTTGTCTGCCGCGCGGCCCCGGTGACCCATGATGCCGGTTTGGTCTGGCAATCCAGGCACCCGCTGGATGCAGACGCCATGCGCGCTGGCGCCGCTTTTCTTGTCGGCAACCATGACTTCACGACTTTCCGCTCAACCATGTGTCAAGCGAAAAGCCCGATCAAAACCTTGGATGTCTTGGATATCACCACCCATGACTACCACGAGGGCCAAGAGATTCGCTTTCACGTCAAAGCTCGCAGCTTTCTGCACAATCAAGTGCGCAGTCTGGTCGGTACGCTTGAACGGGTCGGCGCCGGGGCTTGGCCGCCCGAGCGGGTGGCGGAGGCATTGGCGGCCCGCGACCGCGCCGCCTGCGGGCCGGTTTGCCCGCCCGATGGGCTCTATCTTGAACATGTGCGCTATGAACAGGACGTGTTCAGCTGGCCTTAGTCAGTATAACCTAGTCATTATCACTCAAACCAGCCCCCGCCCCCGCAAGACGGGAGGCGTCGGTCTCTGGCACATAGGTCAATGCGGCGAAGCTGGCGACCTGCTGCCAAATTTCGGGCACCACTGCGCCGCGTGATACCTGCAAACGGACCGCCTCTTGTTCGGTAAAAACCACATCCGCCCCCTCCGCTGCAATCGACAGGCCGCGGGAGCGCGCGAGTGCATGGGCCAGATCACAGGCCGCCAAGCCGCAGAGACGCACCGGCTTCACCCCCAGCGCGGCCGCATCCGCACAGGCCGAAAAATCGCGCAGCAAAGCGGCATCCTGCACCGTCAGCCCGTCGGAAAAATCAAACTTCGCAGGCTTCATAGGCAGGGCTAAATGCGGCAGCAAGGCGCCCAAGGCTTGCGGGCTTTCCGCCAAAGCCACGGCCACCTCTTGGGCCTGCCCCATTGGAACCCCCACGCCCCGGCAGGCTTTGAGCACCAGCATTTGCAGCTCATTGGACGAGACGATCATGGCGCAGACACCGGAAGCCACCAATCATCGCGCGCAGTGCCATCGGCCAAATCTTGCGCCAGAGGTGCCCCCTGCGCCAGGGTAATCCGGGTCCAAAGCTGCGACTTTGGATCAAATTTACTGGCCCCAAAGAACGACAATTTGCAGCGCAGCATATCAATTGGCGCCATATCCGCATCCACCAGATTGTCGCGAATCTCCGCATATGGATTTTGGGCCAAAGCCTGAACCCGCTGCACGGCATAGCGATGTTCAGGCAATTGTGCCAAAAACTGCCAAATAGGCCCGCTGTGACCGGTTAAATCCTTGGCAAGCTCCTGAATGCGGCGCGCGATATCAAGCGGGCTTTCCCGATCTGCACCCGGCTCCGATTGGCGCTGCCCGATGCGTGGCTCCAACTTGGCTTCAGAGACATACCAAAATTGCGCGCTGGCTTGCGGATCTGTGAAATCAATCTCGGTGGCAAATGCGCAATGCTCCTGCAAAAGCGCGCGCAGCTCATCACAGCTCATCTGCGGCTGCAAAACAGGGTCAAACGGGTTGGCCATACACTCTGTCAACCCATCCACCACATCGTCAAAAGGCTCGATCAGCCAGCTGACAGCCAGTTCTTGCAAATCAAAGCTGCCTGCACGGCTACGCTCCAAAAGCGCTTCAACAGCACCCTCCTGGCACAGCCCAGCCTCGTTCAGCCCCTGCGTGAGCCGCGCCCATTCTTGCCGCAGTGTGACAATCCGCGCTTGATGCATCGGGTCAGGGATATTCCACTCAAGCAAGTGTTGCGCGGCCCGGCGCGCCAGGGCCATTAGCCTCTGTGCCACGCCTCCGTCAATCTGCGCCGCTCGCACCCGCGCCAAAGCGGTCTCACGGCAAATCATCCAGGAGTGCAGCAATAGGGGATGCGACACCAAAAACGGTGCCATGCCCAAGCCGGTTGAATTGCCAATGCCCAATTGCCGTTTCACCCGCGCCGGAAGAGGCGCCCCACCCATATTCTCAATCAAATCATGGGTGAAGGTGCGGATCAGCCAAACGGTGAGCATTTCGGCCATGAAGGGCCCTTCAAGCCCCGGTCGTTGCGCCACGACACGCCGATCAGCAATGCCAAACTTGCCGTTGCCGTAAACCGCCGTGGTGCGCATCAAATAGCCGATCTGATGGATCATCCCCATCGGCAAGGCGCTGCCCGCGCGCAGGGCACCGACAATCTGCTCAAACAAGCGGACGGATTTATTGGCCCGCGACAGGCAGAGATCTTTTTGTGTGAACCGGCCCGCCTCTTGCAAGGGGGCCTGGCTTGACAGGCGCGCAATCTCGGCGGCATCCGGTACCCCATCATACAAGACAAAGGCCGCATCCCAAGCCTCAGCAATCACCCGGTCGGTACGCATTTCTGGATCAAGCGGCTGGGTGATGGCAAAGAGCGAATAGCTATGCCCGCCCAAGGTCACCGTATAAACCGCGGTGCCAAACCCATCCCCATCTATCTGCCAATGCGGCCGGCTCACCCGGCTGCCATCCGCGATCAGACGGCGGGTTAATGTGCGTAGAAACGACAGGCGCGAGGGAAACATAGACCCCATACGCCGCAAGCGCATCACCTCATCGGCCGGGCGCAAATCGGGCTGCTCGATCACGAAATCTTTCATGGCTTTACAAATGCCTCTTGCCAAAACCTCATCCAATTACCCCCCAAGAGGCCCGCGACTTCTGCCCCGGTCATGCCCGCCGCCTCTAGCCCCGGCGCCAAGCCAGGGAAATCGCGATTGTCGCCAAACCAACTTGGGCAGTCCGGAAAGGCGATAGGCGGTGCGGGATGTTTGCGCCAATGGCCATTACGCATCCAATTCACCACGCTGTCGGGTTGATCTTGGCACAGATCCGAGCCAATTCCAAACATCCCAGCCCCATAGCTTTGCATCATCTCCAGCGCCATTTCCGCGAAGTCAGCCAGGCTGCAATCGCTGCCGCCGCGCAGATGATGCGGATAAAGTGAAAAGCCCACCATGCCACCGCGCTCAGACAAGGCTTGCAGCAAATCATGATGCAGGTTGCGCGGCGCGGGATGCCAAGCATCGGGGTTGGCATGGGTCACGGTGACGGGACGCGAAGAATAGGCCACCACATCCATCGCCGTTTGATGGCCCGAATGGGACAGATCAATGACCATACCGACGCGGTTCATTTCGTTGACCACTTCACGGCCAAAAGAGGTGAGACCGCTGTCATGGGGTTCAAAACAGCCGGCGCCAAGAAGGGATTGCTGATTATAGGTGATCTGGCAAAAGCGAATGCCCAATTGCGCTAGGATTTCAACCCGGCCGATATCCGCATCAATCGCCAAAGGATTTTGCAGGCCAAATAAAATAGCGGTTTTGCCCGCAGCATTGGCCGCCCGGATCTCATCGCAGGTCAAAGCCCGGGCAATCACATCGCCGCACTCCTCGAACCACCGGTTCCAAACCTGCAGGTTTTGCACCACTCCAAGAAAATCTTCGTGGTATCCAACCGTCACATGAACGGCCGACAGGCGCCCAGCGCGCATTTGCTCAAAAACAGCACGGCTGGGGGCAATATATTGGAGGGCATCTATAAACATGCCATGACAGTAATTTATCACGGCAAATTGGCAAGAGCTTGTGCGACATCAACCTTTGCAATTGCGCCATCGCCCCTGAATGGGTCACATGTCGCGTCTAGCCATGTCGCCAATATCGGTGCAATGGCAGCACTTCTTCCTGTTCAGCCTCTAAAATGCGCCCGCCGAAGGCCAATAAAAATTCATCAATTCGGCGCGCTGTCATTTTGGAAGCCTGTGCACCAAGCTGAGGCACTGCGCGATCCCCCAGCGCATGGAGATAGGCCGAAAGATTGCGCAATGGCAAAACAACATCTTCCAACGCTGGCACTGCGCCCTCCGCGCTCGGTTTGGCCACCAATTGCTGAACACCGCCGCGGGTGAGACGCAAGGTGACCTGCGGATGGGTCTTGGAATCGACATCTGGTTGAAAATCTTCCAGTCGCAAACCTGGCAGGTCATAGAGGAACCAATCGCGCCGGACCGGCCGGCGCTGCGCGGCGCGCAACAGCTCCTCGCCCAATTCAGCAAGGTCTTCGCGCAGCCAATCTCCACCGCCATTGGCTTCCAGCGTCAAGCGATACCCCGGCGCTTGTAACAACACGGAAAGCAGTCGCACCGCACCAGATGAGGTCAATTCGTGGGATCCCCGGGTACCGAGCTCGA
>JGI24919J38490_100321_pt1 | contig 42224 bp, 34 predicted proteins | sample LinPFosmplate7_FD_38490 | JGI IMG/M metagenome (IMG submission 38490) | reverse complement strand
TCGAGCTCGGTACCCGGGGATCCCACCTCCTGTGGTCGGTCGGATTGCCGACCGATGCTCGAAGCAGTGTAGGTAGCAGACAGCCGGGTGCCCTGAGGCCCACAAATGGGAACCTGTCCTTGACGGGGCCCTGAAAGTCTATACCTTCGGCCGGGTTTGCCTGATCAATACTGTGCTCCTGATGCCTGACACGGACCACTGGCACCCGACCGCCTGCATCCTGTGCAGCCTGAACTGCGGACTCGAAGTGCAGCTCGGTGGTGATGACGGGCGTCAGTTCGTGCGCATCAAGGGGGACAAGCGACACCCCGAGTCACGGGGTTACCTCTGCCAGAAGGCGGTCCGGCTCAATCACTACCAGAATACCCGGGACCGGCTGCTCGCGCCGCTTCGCCGACGCTCCGACGGTTCCTTCGAGGAGGTCGACTGGCAGACCGCCATCCGCGAGGTTGCCGAGCGCTTGACGTCGATTCGTGATACTTACGGCGGCGCGTCGATCTTCTACTTCGGGGGTGGCGGACAGGGGAACCACTTACCCGGCGTTTATGCCGGTGCGACTCGCCGGGCACTCGGGTCCATCTACAAGTCCAATGCGTTGGCGCAGGAGAAGACGGGGGAGATCTGGGTCAATCAGCAGATGTTCGGGTCCGGCCGCGTCCACGGCGACTTCGAGCGCTGTGAAGTCGGAATCTTTCTCGGCAAGAACCCCTGGCAGTCCCATGGTGTGCCCCGCGCCCGTGTGCTCCTGCGCCAGATGGCCAAGGACCCGCGCCGTGCGCTCGTGGTCATCGATGTGGCCCGCACCGAGACGGCCGACCTGGCTGACTACTTTCTCCAGGTCAAGCCCGGTACCGACGCGTGGTTGTTGCTGGCGATGCTCGGTGTTCTGGTCGACGAGCGGCTGATCGACCGCGACTGGATCGAAGCCCACACGTCCGGGTTCGACGAGTTGCTTCCGACACTACGGGAAGTGTCGGTCGCCGAGGCCTGCGCACGATGTGGGGTGCCGCAGGACGAGGTCCGTCAGGTCGTTCGCCGAATCGCGTCCGCGGCCAGTGTCTCGGTGGTCGAGGACCTTGGCGTCCAGATGAACCGGCACTCGACGCTCGTGAGCTATCTGCAGCGGCTCGTGTGGCTGCTGACCGGGCATTTCGCCAAGCCGGGGGCGCACAACATTCCGACCAGCTTGGTACCGCTGGCCGCTGGCCCGACGCGGGGGCCGAGTCGCACCCCTGTGGCCGGCGCGCCAGTCATCGCGGGTCTCACGCCGTGCAACCTCATCCCCGAGGAGATCCTGACCGACCACCCGGACCGCTATCGCGCGATGATCGTCGAGAGTGGCAACCCGGCGCATTCGCTGGCCGACAGCCGAAGAATGCGCGAGGCGCTGGTGGCGCTGGACTGTCTAGTGGTGATCGATGTCGCGATGACCGAGACCGCTCGACTGGCGGATTACGTGCTGCCGACCACGACACAGTTCGAGAAGGCCGAGGCGACCTTTTTTTCGCACGGCTTCCCGCGCAACACCTTCTTCCTGCGTCGACCGATGCTCGCGCCGCCGACCGGGCCGCTCCCTGAGCCGGAGATTCACGCACGGCTGGTCGAGGCGATGGGCGCGATGCCGAACGATGTGGTGACTACATTGCGAGCGACGCTCGAACAGGGCGGCCGGGCAGCGCTCGTCGACGCGTTCGCCGAGGTGCTGCGGGAGTGCCCAGACGCTCGGCGGGTGGCGCCGGCGTTGTTGTATCGGGTGCTCGGTCCGACACTGCCCGCCGGGGTCGAATCGGCCGCCGCGCTCTGGTCGGCCGCGCATGTGTGCGCGCGCCGTATTCCGGAGTCGATCCGGCGCGCCGGTATCGAGGGTGAGGGTCCGGCGCTTGGTGAGGCGCTCTTTGACGCCGTGCTCGAGGGCACGTCGGGTGTGGTCTTCACCGAGGATGCGGAGGACGAGAGCTGGACACGCGTGTCGACACCCAACCGCCGTATTCGGCTGGTCATTCCGGAGCTGCAGTCGGCGTTGGCCGGTGTGATGGAGGACGCGCCGCCCGGTCCTCCGGAAGAATTCCCGCTCGTGTTGTCCGCAGGCGAGCGCCGAGCCCTTACCGCCAACACCATCTACCGTGACCCGGACTGGCGTACCCCAAATGCCAGCACCACTGGAGCACTGCGCGTGAGTCCGGCCGACGCAGCGCGTCTCGGTCTACAGGACGGTGACCCGGCACTGCTGACGACGAAACGAGGCGCGGCCGAGGTCCGAATAGCGGTCAGCGACCGCATGCAGACCGGTCATATTGCGCTGCCGAACGGGCTCGGTGTCGACTATCCCGGTCCGAACACCGAGCGCGTCCGGCACGGTGTGGCACCCAACGAGCTCACCTCCGTCGAGGACCGCGACTGGCTCGCCGGCACGCCCTGGCACAAGAGTGTCCCGGCCCGTCTCGAACCGCAGGCGGGGCGGTAGCCAAGATTGTGTCGACCGTCTCAGCACTTCTCCGGCGTCCAGTTTGTCTAGCCGCGGGTCTCGGCTTCGTTCTTGTTTCGGGGTCGCCCGCGGCCGCTCAGCCTCGAGACGACCCCGACGACCTGCTCGCCGTGCTGCGAGGCCCCCCGCCGCCGGTGGCGCCCGCGGTGGTCACACGTGATGCGCAGGGACGAGCCACGGTGCGTGCGACTCGGCTGACGGCGCCGCTCCAGCTCGATGGCCGGCTCGACGAGCCGGTGTACCAGACGATCCGGTCCATCACAGACTTCGTGCAGCAGTTGCCCGACGAGGGGGCGCCTGGCAGCGAGCAAACCGAGGCCTGGGTGCTGTTCGACGACGACAACATCTACATCTCGGCGCGGTGCTATGACCGAGCGCCGCCGAGCGAGTGGGTGGCGAATGAGATGCGTCGGGACGTCATTCAGCTTCGGGACAACGACTCGTTCTCGCTGATGCTCGACACTTTCTACGACCGGCGCAACGGCCTGGCGTTTCTGGTGACGCCGATCGGCGGGTTTTCCGATTTCGCGATCTCGAACGAGGGCGCCAGGGTCAACACCGACTGGAACACGATCTGGGATTCGCGCACCGACCGGTTCGATGGCGGCTGGACGGTCGAGATCAGGATTCCGTTCAAGTCGCTACGCTACCGGCCCACGTCGACTCAGGTCTGGGGCATCCAGCTGCGCCGTATCATCCGGCGCCGGACCGAGGCGTCGTATCTCACGCCCTTGCCCATCTCGGCCGCGCGCGGCAACAGTGTGATCGCCGGGTTGTGGCGCATCTCCGGGGCCGGATCGCTCGTGGGTATCGAGGTACCGTCCGGAAGCCGCAAGATCGAGATCAAGCCCTACGGGATCGGTGGCGTCACCACCGACATCAACGAAGATCCCCAGACCGACAACGATCTGGACGGACAGTTCGGGCTCGACGTTAAGTACGGAGTCACGCAGAACCTGACGGCTGACTTTACTCTCAACACCGACTTCGCCCAGGTCGAAGTAGACGAACAACAGGTCAACCTGACCCGGTTCAGCCTGTTCTTTCCCGAGAAACGGGAATTTTTTCTGGAAGCCCGAGGTAACTTCGACTTCGCGCGGGGCGCTGGGGTGGGCGGTGCAGGGACACCGACGCTGTTCTTCAGCCGGCGTATCGGGTTACAGAGCAACGAGGTGGTGCCGATTCTGGCCGGTGGCCGGCTGACCGGGAAGGTGGGCGCTTTCGATGTTGGCGCGTTGAATATCCAGACGGACGGCGAGTTGCTGTCCGGGGCAGAGACCACTAACTTCACCGTGCTCCGGGTCAAGCGGGACATCCTGCGTCGGAGCACCATCGGTGGCATCTTCACCAACCGGTCGGTGGCGGTGGTCGGCGACGGGGCCAATCAGGTCCTGGGGCTCGACAGCCGACTGGCATTTTTCGACGATGTCACGCTGCTCGGCTATGTTGCCCGCACCTGGACGCCCGACAGGCGCGGCCGGGATGCCAGCTACCTTGCGCAGTTCGACTATGCCGGTGACAGGTATGGTCTGGACCTCGCGCATCTGGTCATCGAGGATAATTTCAATCCCGAGATCGGTTTCGTGCGTCGGGACAACATCCGTCGGACCACGGCGTCGGCGCGCTTCAGCCCGCGACCCAGCTCCATCGATTGGGTCCGTCGGTTCAGCCTGTCGGCGGGGCTGGACTACACCCAGTCCGCCGACGACCGTGTGCTCGAGACCCGCACACAAGATGTCGCATTCGAGATTCAGCTTGAGAACAGCGACCGCCTCACAGTGTCGGCCGAAGACCGGTACGAGCTGCTGACGACGCCGTTCACCATTGCCCCCGGGGTCACGCTGCCGGTCGGTGGCTACGGTTTTCGCGATGCGGGTGCCTCGTATTCTTTTGGCCAGCAACGCCCCGTCAGCGGGTCGATCTCTGTCCGGACCGGTAGTTTCTGGAGCGGCGACAGCACGTCGGTCGGGTTCAGCCGGGGCCGGGTCGAGGTGACCCCCCAGCTGTCGGTCGAGCCCAGTGTGTTGTTTAGCTGGGTAGACCTGCCGGAAGGTGACTTCACCACCGGTCTCAGTCGGGTACGCGTGAATTACACGGTGTCGCCGCGCATGTTCTTCAGCGGGCTGCTGCAACACAACTCCAGTGGCAACACTTTCAGCACCAACGTCCGGTTGCGCTGGGAGTACTCGCCGGGGAGCGAGCTCTTCGTGGTGTACACCGAGGACCGCGACACCGACCCTTTCCTACCCGATCGGCGGACCGAACTGCGGAATCGTGGCTTCGTCGTCAAGATGAACCGGCTGTTTAGGTTTTGACCGGAGGAATGTGGTTCCCTCCCCCTTGCACGGGTCTGACGTCTGGGGTAGGTTTGCAGCCGGTCATTGACTTCCGCGAACGATGCACATGAACCGTCCGCCCCCCACCCGCTTGCGACATCTGACGGCCGCTGGTCTGGCGCTGTGGCTGCTGGCCTCGACGGCGCAGGCTGACGATTGGCCCCAGTGGCGTGGGCCGACCCGGCTTGGGGTGTGGGCCGAGACCGGTATCGTCGATCAGTTTCCCGACGCCGGCCTGAAGGTGGCCTGGCGCGTGCCGATCCGCCCAGGTTTTGCCGGTCCGGTGGTGGCCGGGGGCCGGGTCTTCGTGCTCGACTATCAGGAAACGCCAGGTAGCCGGACCATGGACGGTGCCGAGCGGTTGCTCTGTCTTGATGAAGAGACGGGCGAGCTGCTCTGGACCCAGGAGTGGCCCGCCACCTATCGCAACCTCAACGTCAGGTTTGCGACCGGTCCTCGGGCGACGCCAAGCGTCGATGGCGATCGGGTGTATGTCGTCGGGGCCGCCGGCATGATCCTCTGTCTGGACACCGCGAGTGGGTCGGTCGTGTGGCAGGTCGACACCGTCGCCGCGTACGGCACGACGGTTCCGGTGTATGGCATCAGCACATCACCTCTGATTGACGGCGACCGGCTCATCGCGATCGTGGGCGGCGAGCCCGATGCGTTCATCGTCGCGTTCGACAAGAGCACGGGGGACGAGATCTGGCGCGCGCTGCCCTTGGTGTCGGAGACTGGCTACGCAGCGCCGATGATCTACGAGGCTGGCGGTGTGCGCCAGCTCATGCTGTGGCACCCCCGCGGAGTCACCTCGCTCAACCCGGAGAATGGGGCAGTCTACTGGGAGCACGAGTGGCCGATCGGTGGCATGACCGTGGCGACTCCGGTCTCGAGCGGTCCGTATTTAATGGTCACTCACTTCTTTCGTGGGTCGCTGATGTTGCGACTCGACCAGGATCGACCGGCTGCACGTGAACTCTGGCGCGGCCAGAGCCGCAGTGAGTTACCTGGCGAGACCGACGGCCTCCACGCGCTCATCACGACCCCGCTGATCATCGGCGACTACGTCTATGGCGTTGGCAGCTATGGCGAGCTCCGGTGTCTCGACGCGCGCACCGGTGAGCGAGTCTGGGAGACCACCGAGCTGGTCGGGCAAGAGCGCTGGGGCACTGCCTTCTTCGTCCAGCTGGGGGGTCGGGTCTTCGTGGCCGCGGAGACCGGCGAGCTGATCCTCGCCCGCCTCACACCGGAGGGCTACACAGAGCTGGACCGCACCCAACTCATTGACCCGGCGACCCGTACCCGCGGCGGCGCCACCGGCCGCTGGGGAGACCGGGGGGTCGTCTGGGCTCACCCCGCCTTCGCCAACCGGCACATCGTGCTACGGAACGACCAGGAGATCGTCCGCATCTCGCTGGCCGCCGCCGACTACGACTGATTACGCGGCGCGAACACATCATCTGCCCGCAACACCGTCGCGCACCCAGGACCCGGAGGTGCTGGCACGCCTTGACGTCGACGGTCCGGCGTGCGCCATCGGTGCTCCGGTCTGGTACGAACTGACCTTCGGTTGTCGTCGTCTGCCTCGGGGGCCAAAGCGAGCCGCGCTTGAGGACTATCTGAAGAACGTGGTCCAACGATCATTTCTGATCCTGCCGAACGACGAGGTCGCCGCCGGGTGGCATGGCCACGAACGCGCGCGGCTTGAGGCGCTCGGCAAGTCCGTGCCCCTTGGAGATATGTCTGAAGACGAAAGCCACGGGTTCAACTCATGGACTACCAACTTGAGCCAATCGTGAAGCGATTCTGCCACGTGCTGGCTTCGGGTGCCCGACCATGAAATGAAGAGCTTCATCGTAACCCTTCCGTCGTATAGGTAAACAGCGCCAATCCGTGGATCGAGGCCTATGAATTCTGCCACTCGCTCTGCCCGAAGCTGTCCTGTATGGGCATTCGTCCTGTGTTATGTTTTCCGGTCAAGTGACTTAATAACAGCAGTTTACTGGATTCCGTCAGTTCGTGGCCAGTGGATTGTGGACGGCGGCTTAACAGGGAAATTCCGCCTTTATGCGGAAGGCGCTAATTGGCCGTGTTTGTGACAACCGCGGTTGCTATCACGCCCCGTCTGAGTCGTCGATGTGGCGTCTCCGAGGCGCCGTTGTCCACAACCTACAGCTGCAGTAGGACTTCCAGCTTCCGGCGTTGAGTTGGCACGCAGGTTGCGCGGTCGCCCCAGCTGAGCCATGTGCGAACTCGAGTCCTCGCTCCGAAAGTTCGGCGAGTTCCTGCTCAAGAGGGGCTGGTGCGAGAGAAGGCTGCGCCAAACTGTGTGCGTTGGGTGCGCCGATTCCCTACCCGCTCGGCTTCGGATGAACCGTTGGCGGACCAGGTCCGGCTGTTCTGTGAGGACTTGGCACGCCACGGCGGATGCCAGGGACTGGCAGGTGCGCCAAGCCGAGCAGGCGCTACGGATCTACTTCGGCAACTTCCGTTGGCGAACAGACTGACACTGGCGGCGCGTGAGCACGGTCGCAGGGGAGGGAGACCGAACGGTTCCAGGAGAGGGGCGCTCGAAGAGCTCCGCCGGCGTCTCAGAACCCGGCACTACGCCTATCGCACAGAGTGCAGCTATGCGGACTGGGTGCGACGCATACTTGTGCCAACGGCAAGGGGCGCTCCATCCGCGCGTCGAGTCTGACGCGGTTCGGGACTTCCTGACCCATTTGGCGGTAGAGCGGCGGGTATCGTCCAGCATCCAGAATCAGGCGTTCAGCGCAATTCTGTTCCTCTGCCGGGAGGTGCTCGCGGTTGAGATCGGGAACCTGTCGAGTACGGTGAGGGCAAGACCAGCACAGTCCGAAGGGACTCGTGGTCGAGGTGTCCAGGCTCGCCGCGCCACGAACCGCGGCAGCGTCGAGACACTGTAACTCCGCGAATGTGGTGGTGCCGCTCCTTCTTCAGATCCGCTCGCGACGCTTCGCCGAAGCTAAGTGGTCTTTGACGACCGCGGCGGTGTCGGCGCGTCGGACCGTTCGGTTCAAGGCGCGCTGGCGTCGGTCAGATAGTCCCAGATGGTATAGGCCATCGAGCGCATACCGACCGGTACGGCGCCGTCGTCGGCGCGAAAGGTGGGTGAATGGTGGTCGCCCGAGGTGGTGCCAGGTGCACGTGTGCCCAGCATGTAGAAGAACCCAGGCACTTCGTTGGCGAATAGCGAGAAGTCCTCGCCGGCCATCCACGGTTCGGCGATCGCCACGTTGGTCTGTCCGACCGCGCTCACCAGGCTGGGCACCGAGCGGTCGGTCAATGTCAGGTCGTTGATGGTGACCGGTGTGATCCGGTCGTATTCCAGCTTGAACGACCCGCCGCCGGCGCGGGTCACGCCGTCGAAGATCTCCCACATACGACGCTCCACGGTGTCCTGCACCTCGGCGTCATAGGTCCGTACGGTTCCCTCGAGTAGCACTTCGCCCGGAATGATGTTGAACCGGGTGCCTCCTCGGATCATTCCCACGGTGACCACGCTGGGAGCCAGCGGCGACAGATTCCGCGAGCGGATCGTCTGTAGCGTCGAGACCGCCTGGGCGGCCATGACGACCGGGTCGATGCCCAAATGCGGCGCGGCGCCATGTGACTGGCGACCGTGGATCGTCGCGCGAAAGTGGTCGACGGCTGCCAAGGCGCCGCCGGGCGTGTAGACGACCTGGCCGACGTCGAGGTGGGCGCTGGCATGCAGGCCGAATACCGCCTCGGGGCGAGGCTCCGAGAAGGCCCCTTCTTCCAGCATCAGCGCCGCGCCACCGGCTTCACCTGGAGGGGGACCCTCCTCGGCCGGCTGAAAGAGAAACACCACCGTGCCCGGCAGCTCGCTTTGGAGCGATTTGAGGATGGACGCGACCCCGAGCTGCACCGCTGTGTGCACGTCGTGCCCACAGGCGTGCATGATACCGACATCCTGGCCTAGATAGGTCGTCCGGAGGGTCGATCGAAATGACAGGTCGGTGTTCTCGGTAACGGGCAACGCGTCCATGTCGGCGCGGACCGCGACGACCGGACCCGGCTTACCACCGCGGAGCACGGCGACGACGCCGGTATGGGCGACGCCGGTTCGCACGTCGTCAAAGCCGAGTGCCCGCAGATGGTCGGCTACCAGCGCGGCCGTCTCCACCTCTCGGTTCCCGAGCTCAGGATGCTCGTGAATCTGGTGGCGAATCTCGGTGATCTGCGAGACAAGCCGCTCGACCTCACGGTCGATGTTCGGATGTTGGGCGGTGGCCGAGCCGGTCAGACTGAGAATCAGTGGCAGGAGGAAGAGCGCCTTGGGTGTCCGCATGACAGCATTCTACGGCGAGTTCGGGAGACTGGGTCCCAAGCAGACACCGTCTGGGCACGGCACGTTTGTGATCCACCCCCGTGGTTCGCGAAAGAGGCTCATCGCTTCTTGAGCGCACTGACCTCGCGAATCAGTCGCCCAAACATGCGGTCCTTCTTGTGAGTTTCGTGTCTCGCTAGCGTGTCGTTGCCGCTGCGCTCGCAGAGCAATACGACTTCACCGATGTAGACGGCCGCAGGTCTCGTCCTCTGACGCTCGAAGAAGTCTAGAACGGCGCGAACGGGTCGGCGAACTTCGGGTCCGTCAAGAACGCGTCGTCGGTCAGCGTGTGCAGGAATGCGACCAGCGCGTCGATCTCGATGTCAGTCAAGTTCAGCCGGACCGGTCGTACGGCGCCACCTGTCACCGCCAGTCGCCGGTCGAGCAGCGTCATGTCCAGGAATGGGTGGGGCTGGACCGCGGCGTTGTAGTGCGCGATGACATCACGCAGAGTTGCGAAGCGACCGTCGTGCATGTACGGGGGGCGCTTCGCCACGTTGCGCAGCGACGGCGCCTTGAACCGTCCGTCGCCGGCACCCTCGTCGCGCGTGGCTGCCGGGTCGAGTCCGTCGAGACCAATGTTGCGCGGCGACAGGCTGATCTGTGTGTCGGTGACGTGGCAGCGGCCGCACCCGGCCGCGCGCTCCCCCTCCCCAGGCACGGCGACGAAGAGCCGATGCCCGAGACGTTCTGTCTCGGTGAGACGCGCGTCGAACGGAGGGGACCCGGGCGGGCCCGCTGCGCGCGCCGCATCATACGGCGACTGATAGGACACGAGCGCGCGCACGAACTGGGCGAGTGCTCGGGCAACGCGGCCGGTTGTGATGGCCGGCGTGCCGAAGGCACGCTCGAACAACGGCGGATAGTACCGCGCGGTTCGCAGTTTCTCCCCGAGCCTCTCCAGCGTCAATCCCATCTCGATCGGGTCCTGGATCGGCGCGAGCACCTGTGACTCGAGCGTGTCGGCCCGCTCATCCCAGAAGAACCGGCCGGGTGTGTAGTAGCGCGCGTTGGTCAGTCCCATCGCGTGCCGGCGTGTCGGTTGCTGCTTGAGCCCCATGCTGAACGGCCGAGGGTCTGCGAACCCGTGGCGTTGCTGGTGACACGTGGCGCACGAGACGGTGTCGTTCGCCGAGAGCCGTGTGTCGTAGAACAGCACTCGCCCCAGCGCGGCGCCATCGTTGGTCGTCGGGTTGTCGTCCGGGGTGTTGTCGGCCGCCGCGATGCCGTCCGGTCCGCCGGTGGTGAAGTGGGCCGGCAGACTGAGGTCGGCGTCGGCGTACCGATAGGGTGTCTCGGGGAGAGCCGGCGACGGGAGCCTGGCGGGAGACGGCTGACCCTGCACGATTCCGACACACAGCCCGAGTATTAGGACACCGGCGCCGGCTCGCTGGACACTCACCCCGCTGACTCTACCAGGGCGCGCTCCTGCGCGCCCCGCGGCGGCGGCGCGGGGCGAAGGGGACCCCGCAAGCCGTCGGGTGGGGTTCGGGGCGCAGCCCCGTCCAAGTACGAATCCCCATCCGGCCGATGATGATCGTGATGTCGTCTCCGCCATCCGCGTCGAGGGCCGCGGCGAGAAGCTGTTCGCACATCTGCTGCGCCGAGATGTCCTGTTCAAGCACCACCCGCAGGGTGTCGTCCTCCACACACCGCGTCAGCCCGTCGGTGCAGAGTATCAGCACTTCCCCCTCATCCAGGTCGACCAGCCCGACGCGCGGGGTGGCATCTTCACCACTGACCGTTCGGACCAGAACCTTACTCAGGCCCGACTAGCCGGCCTCACTTTCGGGTATGGTGCCGCTGTCCAGCAGCGCCTCCTCGACCGACTGATCCTGAGTGAAGCGTCGCAGGCGACCTCCGTGTAGGTAATAGCCGCGACTGTCGCCGACGTGCGAAGATGTTGGGCGCCCGACGCGACGTATCAGAACACGTTTCGCGGTTATCTCCGCTGGCGGGGGCGTGTCCAGGGAGACCCTGCCGAGTGCGGCTTTCTCTTGACACTCACCGCGGTGCGGCGACAATAGCGGCGATCCAGGCCAAGGCCATCGTCGGCCTGTTGGCGGTAGGTTGCGGGCTGCGGGCTTCAGGCGCTCAAACGACGCCGCTACCCGATGGGGCATGGGATGTACACGAGACGCGAGTTCGGCGCACTGACAGCGATGGCCGTGGGGGGGGTGGCCCTGGCCGAGCCGCTGACCGCCCAGATCGACTCGACAGTGGGCGGTGTCCAGATCGGCGTGCAGACCTACAGCTTCCGGGCCCTGCCCCGGACTCCGGGCGGCGACCAGACGGACGCCATCATCCGGGCGATGCAGAGCTGCCGGATCGGCGACTGTGAACTGTGGTCGCCCATGCTGGAGCCGGCGCGGGTCGGTGGCACCGCGAGCCCGGACGCACGACGGCAGGCTCGAGACGGGCTACGCCGGTGGCGCATCGAGACCCCGTTGTCGCATTTCGAGCGCATCCGCGACCGGTTCACGGCGGCCGGCCTCACCATCTACGGCTTCAATTACAGCTTCAACGACTCGTTCTCCGACGAGGAGATCGACCGCGGGTTCGAGATGGCGCGCGCGCTCGGCGCCGAGATCATCACCGCCTCGTCCACCCTCTCGGCCATGAAGCGGGTTGTCCCCTTCGCGGCACGACACCAGATGGTGGTCGCGGTGCACAACCACTCGAACATCTCCGACCCGAATGAGTTCGCGAGACCGGAGAGCTTTGCTGCGGCCATGGCGCTTTCTCCGCTGGTCAAGGTTAATCTGGACATCGGGCACTTCACGGCCGCCAACTACGACCCGGTCGCTTATCTGCGCGAGCATCATGCCTCGATCTCGAACCTGCACCTGAAGGATCGCCGGCGTGACCAGGGTGACAACGTACCCTGGGGTATGGGTGACACGCCCATCCACGAGGTCCTGCAGCTGCTCCAGCGCGAGGAGTGGCCGATTCGGGCGCACCTTGAGTATGAATACCGGGGCGCCGGTTCGCCGGCTGAGGAAGTCGCCCGATGCTACGCCTATGTCAAGCGGGGACTGGTGTAGCCGCCGATGGATGCCGCACGGTTGTTCAGGTCGAGCGGTGTCGCGCTGGCCACCGTCCTGGCCGCCACATCCATCGGTCTCGCGCAACAGACCTCGTTCGACCGGTTGCCCCCCGACCAGCTCGACGTGGCGCCGCCGTCGGCGCGGGTGGCCGGCACCCTCGGGGATCTGACGATTCGAGAGACGTCCTGCCGCAGTCTACCCAGCGAGCAGATCCGACGACGCATCGTCGACGTGGCAGCGCAGGAGTGGGGCTTCTTCGGGTTTACGGTCGTCGATCAGACCCGTGTCGAGCCCAGAGACACTGCCCGGGTAGCCCGGACTGCGCGAGGTGGCCGGCGGCGGTGGTCTCGGCTCAGTGCCGCCGACACCGCGCGCGTGGCCGACTCGATCGCCGGCTACTGGACGGTCACGCCGGAAGGCGGCTGGATCATCGATCGTCAGAATCAACGGTGGAGCGACTCGGGCAGCGGGGCGCGCTGGCGAACGCCCTGGTCGGCCGCATTCGTGTCGTGGGTCATGTGCGAGAGCGGCCTCGACGACTCGGCGGAGTTTCGACGGGCCGTCGCGCACCACACCTATATCGACCAGGCGATTCGGGCACGAAACGGCCGCGGATCACAGGCGTTGTTCACCGCCTACGACATCGGCGAAACGACGATCTCGCCAGGCGACCTCCTGTGCAGCGGACGCCGGCCGGCCTACCGTACGCTTGCCGAGCGGCGCCGCCAGCTGGGTGAAGGGGCGCGTACGCACTGCGACGTGGTCGTGAAGCTGGATGAGGCGCGCGGTCGCATTCTCACCATCGGTGGGAACGTGCGCGGCACGGTGGGCTTGAAGCTGATGCCGGCCGTGCGGGAGCCGGAGACGGGGTTGCGCCCAGAGGGGGGCACGCGCAGGCTATTCGCCCACCTGAAGCTAGACGCCGAGGCGATCGAGCCGGATGCGCTCGATCGCAGCCCGACCATGCTGGCGCTCGGGTGCGTCGACAGGTTGCAGGCGCCGCAGTTGGCCGCGGCGAACCTGGTGGCCGCCGGTACCCACGCCGCCCGCTGTTGATCCGGAAATGACACGGGTTGTCGGCCACCCCCGGCCGCATCTACCGAAGAGAGGACAGGCATGATTCTCACCACGACCCCAAGCATTGAAGGCAAGCCCATCCGGGGGTATCACGGCATTGTCACCGGCGAGGCGATCGTCGGAGCCAATATCTTCAAGGACTTCTTCGCCGGCATCCGCGACATCGTGGGTGGCCGCTCTGCCGCGTACGAAGGTGAGCTGCGGACGGCTCGAGAGCTGGCTCTGCAGGAAATGGAAACGGCGGCCCGGGACACGGGGGGTAACGCGGTGGTTGGCGTTGACCTCGACTACGAAGTGGTGGGACAGGGCGGCAGCATGCTCATGGTGTCAGCCAGCGGCACAGCAGTGACGGTGGGCTAGCAAGTCCAGTGTGTGTCTGGGGTGCGGACCCGGATTTTTTCGATTACGATCCTGAATACGAGCGTTGAGGATTGATGTCTGACGACGGGAGGTATTCCATGAGGTCGTCTCGATTCATTCTTGCTGTCTGGCTCGTGCTAGCCGTTGCGAGCTCAGTCGCCGCGCAACCAGACCGTCTCGACGCCGACCGGGACGAGGGCTCCCGACGGTTCGTCACGATCCGGGGTTGCGTGGACGGCGCGTTCCTCACGGCGACCGACGTACCGGACGACGGATCAGCGCTCTCTGCGGTGCGGGCTACGACCGCTGATCGGTTCCGGGTGGTGGGCGATGACGATCTCATCGAGGAACTGCTCCAGCACTCGGGTCACGAAGTCGACATCACCGGGATGTTGCTCGATGAGACCAGCACCACCCAGCGCGCCGGCTTCGAGCGGAGTATCGGCTCGCGGTCTCGCATATGGATTGGCGGCGCCCGTCGTCCGGTAGTGCCCAATACCTCCTCCATCCCGACACCGAGAATGGACGCAGCCAAGCTCCCAGAGCTGGAGATCAGAGCAGTCAGGCACGTGTCGACAAGATGCGCTGCCTAGCAGTCCTCCCCGGGACGGGACTGGCCGTGGTCATGACCGTCCTCGGTCCCGCGGCGCTTGTCCCCGACATCGCGCTGGCTCAGGCAGGTCGGAGCGTCAGCCTCCGCGTGGAGGAGACCACCGGGATCCGTCGTACCCGCTACCCCGTCAACGCACGGGTTCCCTTCCCCGAAGGCGCGCTGGCGCGGACCGACCAGGTCCGGGTGCTCAGTGACGAGGACAATAGCGACGAAGAGATACCAGCCCAGTTCACGGCCGCTTCGCGGTGGGGCGACGGATCGGTGCAGTGGCTGCAGGTCGACTTCAACGTCAGCATTGGGCCTGAGGCGACGTGGGGGTATCGTGTCGAGTACGGGCCAGGGGTGAGTTCCGTCGGCCCGGGTCGCGGGCTCTCGCTCGCTGAAGAGGACGACGCCATTCAGGTCGGCCGCGTCCGGTTCGGCAAGACCGCCGCGCCGCTTCTCCGCTCGGTCAGCTATCGAAGTGAGATCATCACGACCGACGGGTCCGGTCGAAACGGATTCGAAGTCGAGGGTCTGGACGGAACGACCTACGCGCTTGGAGGAGATACCGGTGTCATGTTCGAAGTCGTCAGGGGAGGGCCCCTTTACGTCGAGCTTCGGTATGCTGGCCGCGTCTCGCTTGGCGCTGGTGCCGACCTGCCATTTGTGGTGACGGTCGAGATGCCGAACAGCAAGTCGTGGGTCAAGGTCACGGCGTCCCTCGACGACCCCGACGGGCGACTGCGCGCGCTGTCGTTTCACACACCATTCGCGATGGGCGTGCACCCCTGGGTGTGGGATTTTGGCACGGACCGCTGGACATACGGGTCGCTGCGCACTGAGGACAGCTCGGTGGTGTTGACGAATACCGTCGGGGTGGATGGAGGGATTGGGTGGCGTGTCGACACCGGTCCGAAAGGCCAGGAGCGAGCATACGAAACGACCGGGACCACTCGACCAGTGGTTGCCGGCTGGGGGCATCTTCAGGGCGGGACAGACGTTGTGGCCTTCGCCATGGACCGTTTTGCCCGCGCGCCAGGCACCTACCGCATCGCCCTCGACGGGACCGGGCAGGCGTCGTTCCGAGTGGCCCCTGCCAGGTCGGTCACACAACATCGGCTGACGGTGTATCAACACTACGTCGGCACCCCGGTGCAGATCGGCGCGGCCACGAGTCCACCCTCGATGTTGCATCCGCTGGTCGCCCGGGTCGGTCCGGCGCAGTACACCATCAGTGGGTTGGAGCCTCCTCTGGACGCCCGGTGATTCGGCGCTGACGAGTGGGCCGTCTTTTGGTTAGCATCGGGGCAGACCCGGACCGGCGGATCGAGTGCTATAGTCGAGCCCCAAGGGGTTGCCGAGGGTCGCCGTGCTGTCGCGTGGGGTTCGGGGCGTAGCCCCGTCTAGGTAAGAAGGAAGGTTTCAGATGCGCGAAGGATATGTACCCATCGTTGTAACGATGCTCGCCGTCGTGATGCTCCAGACGACCGCGGCAGCTGGGCAGGTGCCGACAGACAAGGATTCCCCGCGCACGGCCTGGGGAGATCCAGACCTCAACGGCACTTGGTCATATGCGTCACTTACGCCGTTGCAGCGACCCGCATCGATGGGTGACAGGGAGTTCTACACGGCCGAAGAGGCGGCAGCGCGGAACCTGTCGGTGACTCTGGACCAGCCGGACAGACCGGGTGACGTTGGGTCCTACAACGCACTCTGGTTCGACCGTGGGCAGGTCAGTGCGGACCTACGCACGTCGCTGATCGTCGATCCGCCGGACGGCAGGCTGCCGGTGAGGCAGGACGCACAAGAGAAGGCGGCGGCGCTACGAGACTATCGCCGCGCGCACCCCGGCGACTCCTGGCTGGATCGCAGTAATTGGGATCGGTGCATCACCTATCACGGGGTGCCGCCGATCTCCACGGGATACAACAACACGTATCAGATCATCCAGACACGCGACCACGTGGCGATTCGTGTCGAGAACATCCACGACGTGCGGATTATCCCGCTCGATGGGCGGCCGCAACTCGATGATGCTGTCCGGCAGTGGAACGGCGATTCGCGGGGGCACTGGGATGGAGACACCCTCGTGGTGGAAACGGCGAACTTCAGCGATGCCACCGTGCATCGATTCCCGTCGTCCGCCAAGACCATCGCGGTCGAGCGGTTCCGACGTGTGAGCGAGGCCCGGATCGACTACGAGTTCACCATCGAAGACCCGACGGTCTATACCAGCCCGTGGACCGCCGTGCGTCCGATGCCGCGGCTCAACGACTACATCATCTACGAGTATGCGTGCCACGAAGGCAACTATGCGATGACCAACATCCTGACCGGCGAACGCGCCCGCGAGCGGGACGCCCCAGCTGGGGCGCCGCGATAGGACGACACCAGCAGGACACCCAGGCGGGATGCCCCGCCCGGAAACTAGCGGCCCGCTGGTCGTTCGAGTTCGAGGGCTGCGCGAACCCTGGCCGACCCCTGCGCGAGCCGGTCGTCGAGCTCGATGCCGGTGGCGTCGGCGATACGCACCATGCGCTCGAAGTTCGAGGTCACCCCGGCCGCGTCAACCATCGCCCGCGGACCCAGGGCCTCGACCACCGCGGCGCGCGCCCGTGGCGATCGCCTCGGCGAAGGCCACGAGCTCGACGCCGTGTGGTACCCCGCTCTCGAGCCGATCGTCGGCGAGCGCCTTGACGTCGGCGGCCTCACCAGTGATCTCGCTGCTCTCCCGGAGCAGCCAGGCATGGGCACTGGTTCAATAGAAGCAGCCGTTGACTACCGAGACCCGTCCCGCGATCAGCTCCATCTGTGGGCGGCTCAGGGCCTCCTGGGACGCGCTCGGATCGCGGACCCGAACGTTCGGGAGATAGTGCACCGCGCTCAGATCGTTCAAGGTCCGCAGCTCGTCCGGGACCAGGCTCATGGCCCGGATCACGTTGCCGGTCTTTCCGGCTGACCAGAGGTCTGCTTCGGGGGTGCCCCCGTTGTCAGCCGCTACCATCGGTACTCACGCCTCATCGGGCACGGCGCTGGCGGCGCGGTAGCGGCTTGGGTCGCCGGGTCGCGCTGAGGGGAGCGGGTGCTCGGGTGTCCTGATCCCGCGACAGAAACGGTCGATACTCACTAGCGCGACGACCGTGCCGACGATTTCTACATACTCGCCGTCGCCGAGGCCATCGGCCAGGCGTGCTTCGTACCATGCCCGGTTGAGCCGCGCGGCATCGGTCATCACCGCATGGATCACGTCGACCGCGGCCACGGCGAGGTCAGTGACCGTGGAGTGGTTGCCCCGGACCGTGTGGGGTGAGAGCGCGGCTCTGCGTTCCCGGCAGTATCGTCAGTCGTGGGCCGCGCGCGCTTCCCGCGCGATCGCGACGCGCTCGGCGCCCGTCCACCAGCTGCCGCTCGTGGCTAGTCGGGTCCAGAATCGCCGATGACTCTCGGCGAACGCTGGTCGAATCGGCTCCGAGACGTGCTCATAGGCGATCATGGCTGGCATGGCCGACACGAGTGTCTGGGCACCGCGGCGTCGTTCATTCTGTACCCACGGGAGGACACACATACAGATCACGGACCACGTTCGTGCCTCCCACGCACGGGACGGTCGTGATCTGTACGGTCTCAGCGGCGTGGGCCTCGGTCAGCCACTCGTACTCCTTGATGAAGACCACCGAGGTCGATCCCATGATCACTTTCTCCTCGGAGAAGAAGACGGTCGTGTAGGAATCCCAGAAGTCAGCGGAACCGAATCTGATATTCCGCGAGACGAGATAGTCCGCCAAGACCCTTCGCTTGTTGATAGGCGTGTCACGGACATAGTCGTCGAGCAACCTGGCGTGTCCGACGCCGGCCACGAGCGCCCAGCCGCACATGACCGCCAGCACCAGCCCCTTCAAACGCGTGGACGTTTCGACCTTCAAGTAGCAGGCGATCAGACCCGTCGCCGCGAACACGGTGAGCAACGAATACCGCATCGTCTGCACGGTCGGGCCGTCGCAGCGCGCCGCGGTGTAGACGAATGCTGACTGGAGCCCCACCAGGAACAGGAACGTCGGGAACTGCAGATCGCCGCGCCAGGGTGACCTGTGGCCCTTGACGAGGATCCACCCAATTCTTGCCAAGGCAAACACCAGCGTTGAGCCCAGCACGAGCCAGAGCCCGGGCGCTCCCTGGGTGCCGTGGCTGTCCACAAAGAGGTCCACGAGGGGAGTGCGTGCCGCGCCGAGCAGCACCGCCAGATGTTCCTGGAACAGTCTGCCGACATTCCCCAGCGCGAGGGCCGGCTCCCAGCAGAAGAACCGAAGGAGGTTGGTGAGGTTCAGTGTTTGGCCGCTGGTGATTGCTCCAAATGGTGCCTCGACGCTGTGCACGGCCATCGACGTGCCGGGTCCCAGCACCGGCGAAAACGGCTTCACCAGCTGTACGGTCTGCCACACGGCGCCGAAGGAGATGAGCGCTGCGAGCTTGTTCCGCGCCATGGCCCACGAGAACAACGAACCATTGGCCGCCTCGATGAGAATCACCGCGCCCAACCCATACGCGGCGAATTCGCGCTGGAGGAATCCAAGAGCCAGAATAGCGCCGAATGCGAGGGGCCGGTGACGCGTCAGCCACAACAGCAGCACGACCAGGAACGGCTCAATGTTGACCCCGCTGGCCTCGAGAAAGTAGGTGGTGGTGCCCGGCGGCGCCAAGATAAAAAAGGATGCGGCGACGAGGCCGTAGGCGGGCCGCAGCTTCAGCTGCTTTTCGAGAACAACGATCAGCAGGACGACGATGCCGATGTTGAGAGCCAGCAGGGGCAATTTCAACAGGGTGACGGAGGGTCCCGCCAGCCAGAACAGGGGCGCGGCCATCCACGCTTCGACGGCGAGGTTGTAGTTCTGGCCATACGTGAACAGCGGGAAGGTGCGACCTTCGGCGATGTGCATCGCCATCAGCCCTTGCCAGGCCTGATCCGAGTCGAAGTTCGCCTCGAAGAACACGAACGCCGCGCTGCGCAGCAGGACCAGTGTCACCGCCACCGCCATCACCACCGTACGCTCACGACGGAGGCGTCCGCTGCTCGATGTCAACTCCATAGCCTGTCGGAAGAATGAGGAAGGCGGGCCCGGCGCACCGAGGGGAGCCCGCTGCACCTCACGAGAATCTGTCAGGGGATCGTGGCACACGTCCGAATTGCGCGCAAGCCGGTTCGGTGACGGCTCGAGCGGTCGAGACCCGGTCCACCGTGTAAGATGGTGCCGGTGTTTGGGCGCCCCGGCACCTAGCAACCGCACTTCCAAGGCATCGTGGGACGAGTACCAGGCTCCTTTCAATCACCCCGGACGCTTCGAGAGACGGCACTGACCGCCCTCGTCGGCTTCGTGGCTCTGACGGTCTACATGTCGGCGTCGGTGCCGTATCACGCGTGGACTGAACCCACGGAGGTCCTGGCCTTTTCGCCGCAGGTGCCATCCTCCGTGCAGTATGTGCTCCCGGTTCTTGGTACCCCGGACACGGGCGGCTACCAGCTTGCCGGCCTGCTGACGCGCGCGTGGCTTGCGGTCCCGCTGGGTTCAGCCGTTCTCCGACTCCAAGTCATGGGTGCGGTGCTTGGGGCCGTGGCCGTCATACTTGGCGTCCTGATTGTCCGACGGCTCGGAGGTGGATGGGGGCCGGCGATGGGAAGTGGGCTGGCGCTGATGTTCAGCGCCACGCTGTGGTCGCGCTCGGTGGTTGCCCACCCTGGGGCGCTCACGGCTGTACTGCTTCTGGGAACGATACTGAGTCTGTTCTGGTGGGTCGACACACGTCGTCCGGGTGCACTCTGGCTGATGGCTGGCCTGTACGCGCTGGGCACTGGTGCTGATCTCACCCTGCTCGCCCTGCTTCCCGGGGTGCTCGCCTTCGTGCTCGCGGTCGTCACCGTGCCGGCCGAACGTCTCCGGGTCGTGGCCGTGTGTCTGGCCGCGACGGTGGCGGGTGTGTTGCACCATGAGTTCGCGGTGTTCGAAACCTGGCAAGCCGCGCCATTCTTGCAACCCGAATCCGCGGGTGGATTCAGCGCTGTAGCCACGGGTGCAGGGGCGGGACTCTTCGCTGATGGGCCGGTCACCAGGCAGCTCGGCATCGCAGGCCGTGTGCTCACGGCGGAGTTTAGCCTGGCGGGGCTCGGTCTCCTGGTCGGCGGCGTCATGAAACTGCTGGTCGATGATCGCCGGACGGCCCTGTTGTTCGGCGTGTCCACGCTCGCGGTCTGGTGCTGGGCGGTGGTCGCAGGCTTCCCGAGTCTTCGAGCCTCGCTCCTGGTCCCCTCCCTCCTGATGTGGCTGCTCGTCGGTGTCGGCATGAGTTGGCTGATGAGTATGTGTGTGACTCGTGCGTCCAGGGTCCTCGGGGTCGCCGTCATTCTGGTCCTCCCCGCGGCAACCCTCTCCGCCAATTTCAATTCGCGCTCTCTGGCGGAGCGCGCCGCCGGGGAACACTACTTCACGCACCTGTTCGCGGCGATGCCGGGGAAGACGGCGATGGTGGCCGAGAGTGAGGGCTTCGATCGCGCGCTGACCTATGCCAGCCAGGCGCAATCCGACACGTCGGTGGAACGAGTCCCACAAGATCTGGCGCAGATCAAGCGACTCCACGGCCAGGGGTACACGGTGTTCGCCGGTGCCCGGGGCCGGGCGTGGTTGGAGCTACTGGGACTGGGGTTTGTCACTGTCCCGCTCGACCCGGAACCGATGACGCTCGCCGGCTATTTCGAGACCATTCCTCGAGGTGCCATCGTCGCGGCCGCCGCCGGTCCCGCATTGACGCGGGCCATCGAGCCGAGCGACACGCCAACATTCCTCGGCATCGGAGGAGCGGTGAACCTGTTCGGGAGTCAGTCCTTCTATGGCATCGTCGGCGTGAAGGGCACACGGCGGGGCGTCGTCGAGCGACTCGACTCCAACCCTCTTGATTTCACGTTAGTGGCGGGTGATCAGGTTGGCGCGGTCCCTCTCCGCATCCCGGCCACGCTCCAGATCAGAAGTGACCAGGATGGCGGTCGCATCGACATCAATGGCCAGCCGGTCGTTCAGACCAGGACGGGGCTCGCCATCGTGGCGCTGTCGCCCGACGGCAGGCTGCTGGACACCCATGTGGTCGAGTATGCCGGCAGCTTGAGGATCCCGGTCCGTTCGGGCGGGCCCGCCGTCGCTCGACTCTATGGCTGGGAGCCCTGTCGCGACGTTGGATCAGAGCGTTGGGTCGATATCTCGGAGGCCGCGGCCTCCGGTCGTGTGGGCGGTCTGTTTGGCCGGGACCTGGTGTCTGCCGAGCTTCTGATCTACTGGGCCAGCGACCATCCACTGACACCGCAGGTCGAGCTGCTGCCTAGTCTGCGGCCGGCAGCGGTCGAAGTGCTGCCTTTTCGAGCGGTCGATCCTGGCGCGGCGGACGCGCTGCGGCAGGTCCTGGATGGCGACCGCTTCCCCGAGCCGGCTCAGCTGCTCCAGCAGGCCTATGTGTATCGGGTGCGTGTGTCTGGCGACGCCGGGCAACGTCTGCTGACCGCCAGACTCGACGGCTTTCCCGATCGAGCATTCGCTCGTGTGGAGACGCGGGGGGACTCCGGAGGCTCGCTCGGACTGTGTGGTGGCCTCACTGGAACCGATCCGCTGTTTGCGGATAGCGGCGCGTCAACGTCGTCGAGTGCAGACCTCGGCCTCGACGACAGCGTCCTCTTTCCCTATGGATGGCACAACTGGGAGCGCGTCGGATCGACTGAGTTTCGCTGGACCGCGGCGCCCGAGGCGGAGGTCGTGGTCGAAGTCGCCCGAACGGGACGGACTCGCGTGCAGATCGACGCACGACCCACGGCGGCCGCGAGCGCCCTTGGTCAGACGCTGAGCTTGCAGGTGAACGACGAACAGTTCGCGGCCCAGGCGATGGAGCCAGGCAACCAGGCGTACTCGTGGCTGGTGCCGTCGGCGGTGTGGAGGGCCGGCGCGAATCGACTCAGGCTCGGCGTGTCCCAGCTCACGAGTCCGGCTGCAGACGGTCAGAGCGAAGATACGCGACTACTTGGTGTCGCTGTGCGGATGATCCGACTCGAGCTGCTCCCTACGGACTGATCCCGCGCTACGGCAGGGCGAGGGCGATGAGCTCGGGAACGACCCCGCCGACCGTCAACGCGATGTATTGGGTCCCTCCGTGCATATAGGTCATCGGGGTGCCGATGGCGCCCGCCGGGAGGTCGACCGATCCGACGACCTCGCCGGTCGCCTTGTCGCGGGCGACGAGGCGGGGGGCGCCGCCGGTGCCGCCCGCCGTGAGCGCGCTGATGAGCAGTGTCCTGGTCAGGACGGGGCCGCCGATCCCTTCGCCCCCGAGCGGTGGCAGATTCAGATCCCGAAGCATCGGATGGTTGCGGTAGCGGTCACCGTCGCCGTTCGGTTGCATCCAGGCGTGGTCGCCCACGTTGAGGTCGATGGCTGTGATCCGTGAGTAGGGCGGTTTGAACAGCGGCAGCCCCTGGGGCATGAGCGGGGTGGTGTCGAAGCCGCCCTGGGTGAGTCGCAGGTTGCCGCCCTCTGCCGGGTCTGGCGTGTAGTACTTCATAACCGAGAAGGCGTTGACCGACGGCACATAGAGCAGCCCCGTTTCGGGGTCGACCGCCGAGCCTGGCCAGTTCGCGCCGCCCCCGATCGCAGGCCGTTGGATGGTGCCCTGCAACCCGTCATCGGCCGAGAGCATCGGTGGAGTGAACAACCCGCCGAGCCGGTGAGCGCGCACCGCCTCGACCGCCATCGCGCGGACCTCCGGCGTGAAGTTCACCAACTGGTCAATCGACGCACCCTGGTCTTCGAAGGGGGGTGGCTTGGTTGGAAACGGTTGAGTCGGCGAGAGCACGTCGTCGACCAGATCGGTGTCGGTCTCGACGGCGCGTTCCTCGATCGGCCAGACCGGATCGCCAGTCGTACGGTCGAACACATACGTGAACCCCTGCTTGCTAACCTGCGCGACCATCTTGAGCGCGCGGCCATCCACGGTGACGTCGAGCAGGTTGGGATGGGTCGGGAAGTCGTAGTCCCACACACCGTGGTGCACGGCCTGGAAATGCCAGATGCGCTCGCCGGTCTCGATGTCGAGCGCGATGAGACTCTCGGCAAACAGGTTGTCGCCGAGCCGGTGCCCGCCGTAGTAGTCGCTCGTTGGGGTGCCGGTCGGCACGTAGATGTAGCCCAGTTCATCGTCGACGGCGAAGGTCGCCCAGGCATTGGTGTTGCCCGAGTAGCGCCACGACTCGTTCTGCCAGCTGTCGGCGCCGAAATCGTCAGCTTGCGGCACTGTGCGGAAGGTCCATTTCGTGTCGCCGGTGCGTACATCGATGCCCTTGATCCAGCCGGGTGGCGCTTCCTTCGTGATGGGGAGATCGGAGATCACGGTCGGTGTCACGACAACGTCATGCGCGACGATCGGCGCTGACGCGACGCCGAGCCAGCTGTAGCCCAGCCGGTCGGTGGTGCCGCGTGTGGCGCGCGGGATCCCCTCGGTCAGGTCGACCCGTCCGTTGTCGCCGAAGCTCCGTACCGGCTGACCGGTCTTCGCATCGACCGCCAGCAGATACCCGTCGTTCGTACCATAGAGAATTCGCGCGGCATCGCTGCCGCCGTCGTCGTCGGACCAGAACGCCAGCCCGCGCGTGTTGTAGCTCAGCACACTGGCGTGCGGATACGGGTCGGAGAGATACGCTTGCGGGTCGTACACCCAGAGCACCTCGCCGGTGCCGGCATCGATCGCGGCCGACTGGGCCAGTGGGGTCGAGACATAGACCACGCCGTTGACCATCAAGGGTGTGGTCTTGAAGTTGCGGATGCCGATTTCGCGGTGTCGCTCGCGAAGGGCCTCCAGATCGAGCGCACCGTCCGCCGATTCCCATCGCCAGGCGATCTCGAGTGTTGAGAAGTTCGCTGCGTCGATCTGGTCGAGCGGCGAGTATTTCGTCCCGCCGAGGTCGCCGGCGTAGGTGGGCCACTCGCCGTTGGTCGCTCCATGCTGGGCCGAAGCGATGCTGGGCCAGAGCACGACCAGGACCACGAGCACACACAGAGCCACAAGACGAGTCAGCCGCCGTGGCGTGAGCATCTCCAGAACAGTCATGACTGCCTCCTCGACTTCGCCGAAAGCGATGATGCGAAACCTGCAGATTATACCGGCGGCGGGGGCTGCTCGACGCCGAAGCGTGCGGTCGCATGTCTTTCCCAAGCCGATCTCTTGGCAGTCTTGATACAATTCATCAGAATCCGGCGGTCCACGGCAGCCGACCCACTGGTTGCCAGAGCCCCGGAAGGGGGAAGTCATGCGGTCGATTCGAATGTTCGTCACGGTGCTGCTGCTCGGTCTGGTGTCGGGCGCCACCGCCGGTGCCGCTGAGGAGATGCCGACGTTCACGAAAGATGTCGCACCCATCCTGTTCGGTAATTGTGTCGTCTGTCACCGTGCGGGCGAGGTGGCCCCGATGGCGCTCACCTCCTACCAAGCGGTCCGTCCCTGGGCGCGCGCGATCAAGGACAAGGTGGTCAGCCGCGAGATGCCGCCCTGGCACGCGGACCCCGCGGGGTCGCTCGACTTCAAGAACGACCGCCGCCTGAGTCAGGCGGACGTGGACACCATCGCCGCCTGGGCCGATGGCGGGGCACCCGAGGGGAACGCGGTCGATCTGCCCGCACTGCCCCCGATTCCGGCCGGCTGGCAGATTCGCGATCTCGGCGAGCCCGATGCGGTCGTCCGCATGCCGCAACCGGAGGAGATCCCGGCGTCCGGCGAGCTGCCGATGACGAACTACTACATCCGCGCGCCGTGGGACGAGCCGAAGTACGCGCAGGCGCTCGAGTCGAAGCCGGGGAACCGGGTGGTGACGCACCACACCGTGGCCTACATCCGCTCGGGGCTGCCGCCCGGCACACGGTTGGACGAGAAGGGTCTCGCCGTGCGCGACACATCGATCGAGGTCGACCGCAACGCCTCCTTCGAGTTCGCCCAGCGGTCGGTCAAGTTGACGGGTTACGCACCCGGCAAAGGATACAAGCGGTATCCCGAGGGCGCCGGGCGCGTGCTGCCGCCGGACTGGTATTTCGTGCTGAACCAGCACTATCAGCCGACCGGCAAACCGGAAACGGACCAGTCGGAGCTCGGTCTGTGGTTCCACGACGAGCCGATCGATATCGACGTCAACGAGGTCGGAGCCAGCGACGGCATCTCGATCGTCGAGGGCGAAGAGATGGTCGCCGAGACGGGTCGCCGGCGACCGGTCGTGCCGAACATCCCACCGTTCACCGACGACTGGAAGATTGTCACCATGAAGGTGTTCCCCGAGGACACGACGGTCTTTTCGCTGTCGCCGCACGCGCATCTTCGGGGCAAGCGGTTCATCTACACACTCGTGCGGCCGGATGGGACGGAGCAGACGCTGCTCACGGTGCCGCAATACGACTTCAACTGGCAGACCTTCTACGAGCTGACCGAGCCGATGGTGTTCCCCGCCGGTTCGAAGCTCGTGACGGTCGGCTACTACGACAACTCCGTCAAGAACCGCTACAACCCGTCGCCCGACAAAGAGGTCTACTGGGCCGAACAGAGCTGGGACGAGATGTTCATCCCGTTCTTCGAGTACGGCGTTGCCACCGAGGCGCCGAAGGGCAGCACCCAGGACTAACCTGTAAACGCGTCGGTGGCATGTGAGGGGACGGGTCCTTCGGGTCCGCCCCCTTTTTCTTGCTGACCGTCCGTGGTGAGAATCCGGCGTCGCGCTGAGCGAGGTAAACGCGTCGGCCCGGAAGGCTGTCCTTATTGCTGGCACGAACGGATGTGCCCGGCCTCGGCGGAGAACTCAAGACATGCGGACGGTGAACAGGTGGGGAGGAGCTCGTGGCCCGTGTACCAGCGTCGCGACGGTGTGTATGATGCTCCTGGCCGGTGTGGGAGCGGCGGCAGCGCAGCAGGCTCCATCCAGTGGTGGCCGGTCCGCTGACATCGAACCCCAGCACGCGGACGACCGGAGCGACGTGTCCCGTCTCGGGCTCCTGCCAGGACGACCCTCCGTTCGGCCACGCAGAACCGACACGCCGCCGGACCTCGACGGTCGGCTCGACGACGACGTCTGGCGCAGCGCGGCCACACTCACCGAGTTCACGCAGGAGTCGCCCCTCGAAGGGGCACCGGCCACCGAGGACACCGAGGTCTACATTGCGTACGACGACGACAGCCTCTACTTCGGGTTCTATCTGCACTACTCGGACCCGAGCATCATGCGGGCCAACCGGGTGGACCGTGACCGGGCGTTCCAGGACGACCTGATTACGATCTACATCGATACGTTTCTGGATCAGCAGCGGTCGTTCGAGTTCGACCTGAACGGCTACAACGTGCAGGGGGACGGTATCGTCAACGCTGGCCGGGGCGGTTTCGGCAACAACCGGATTCCGCCGGCGGATCGGTCGTGGGACGTCCTGTTCTATAGCGCTGCCGCCATCGTCGACGACGGCTATATCGCCGAGATGGCGGTCCCGTTCAAGAGCATCCGCTATCCGAGCCGGGAGCCCGGCGCACCCCACCAGTGGGGCTTTCAGATCGTGCGGGAGATCAAAGGCAAGAACGAGGAGAACGCGGTCTGGGCCCCGATGTCGCGTGATGTGGCCGGGTTCATGCGGCAGATGGGTGTGATGGAGGGGATGACCGACCTGTCCACCAGCCGGAATCTCGAGTTCCTCCCCACCTTCACCGCTATCCAGTTCGGGTCGCTCGATGACTCGACCGGCGGTTACGTCAACCAGGACACCGACCCCGAGGCCGGGCTGAACATCAAGTATGGAGTCACCTCGAATCTCACCGCCGACTTCACTCTTAACCCCGACTTCTCACAGATCGAGTCGGACCGGCCGCAGATCGAGGTGAACCGGCGGTTCCCGCTCTTCTTCAGTGAGCTCCGGCCGTTCTTCGTCGAGGGCGCCGAGATCTTCAGTCTTCCGGGCCCGGTCACCTTTGTACACACGCGGACCATCGTCGACCCGGTGTGGGGTTCGAAGCTGACCGGCAAGGCCGGCCGGTTCGCGCTCGGTGTGCTCACGGCCAACGACGGGGCGCCCGGGAACGTCGACGACCTTACCGACCCCCGATACGGCGAGACCGCCCAGAATTTCATCGGTCGGGTCAAATACGACCTGTACTCCGAGTCGCATCTCGGCGCCATCTTCACCGACCGCGAGTTTCTCGATAGCAGCAGCATGCTGGGGGGCGTCGACGGCGCGTTCCGTCTGTCTCGGTCGATGTCGACCAACTTCCGCTTGATCGGCACGCGGCACCGGGATCTCGAGGGCGTCGAGCGTGAGGGGCACGTGTATGACGCCAGCATCGCCGACAACAGGCGCAACCTCAGCTGGTTCGCCGCGGCGTTCGAGATCTCACCGGATTTCGACACCGAGGTCGGCTTCGTCCGGCGGATTGACCAGCGTCGCGCGGTGGGGAACATCTCGTATCGCTGGTGGCCGGAGAACTGGATCATCAACTGGGGCCCTCGGGTCTCCTACGCACGTACGTATGACTTCGACGATGTGCTACAGGACGAGAACGCGGGCCTGGGGGTGAATGTCGGCTTCGCGAAGAATATTCGCTTCAGCAGCAACTTCAGTCGGGACATGGAGCGGTTCGGCGGTATCGACTTCTTCAAGACGGAGTATTCGATCGGCGGTGGGGTCAACACCAGTCGGGCGTTCTCCATCAACGCCAACTACAGTCAGGGTGACCAGATCTTCTTCGACCTCGACAACCCGTTTCTTGGTTCAGGCGCCCGCGCTCGAGTCAGCGCCACCGTGCGACCGTTCGCCAGGCTCAGTGCCGACGTGGGCATCAGCACCAGCCGGCTCACCGACACGCGTGCGGGTGGTGGCGAGGTGTTCAACGTCGAGATCTACCGAACGCAGAGCGTGCTGACGTTCACTGATCGGCTGTTAATGCGGAACATCACCGAGTACAACACCTTTACCGACGAGCTCGACTTCAACGTGCTCTTCACCTACCGCATCAACGCCGGAACTGTGTTCTACTTTGGCTACGATGACCACTACCGACAAGCGGACCAGCTCGAGGGAGACTTGGACGGAGATGGCATCGACGAGCAACTGTTCTTTAGCGACGAGCTGCGTCGCACCAACCGGGCGATTTTCACGAAACTGCGGTATCTCTTTCGGTACTGAACAACGGCGAGGAAACAGTTCGCCGTCGCCAAGGCTTCGGCGGACCCGCCGAAGCTCGCCGCAGACCATCGCCGGCCAGCGAAGGCGGGGAGGGAGTCCGTTTTCGACGATGTCCTTGTCAGTGGATCAATGACGAACGCTTCACGGGTCACCAGCGTGCTGCTCGTTGCGGGGTCGCTGATTGCGGCAGCCCCCACCGCAGGACAGGTGGTTGAACGTCCGGTCGTGATCGTCGCGCCGGACGCCGACGACGTGCGGGTGACACAGACACGTGAGGCGATCGCGTTCTGGAACCGCACGCTGACGGACCTCGGGCTCGACATACGCCTGCGCGTGTCCGACGTCATCGTCGTCTCCGAGAGCCGGTTGCTAGAAAACTTTGCGCGGCAGGTGTCGCAGCGAGGCGGTCGACTCCCCCGCGGTTCCGCCGGTCCGCAGCCGCCCGCCGAGCTGAGGGGGCTCGAGGCGGACACCGTGGTACTGTTGTCTCGTCAGCCGCTCATGCCGTTTGCCTGGCCGTTGGCCCGCTGGTCCACCGCGGACGGGTCGACCGCTGGGAGCGGGTTGCCCCGGTATTTTGTCGCGATTCGGGCCGTCCAGCCGAGGCGGGTGGGTGACGATAAGGTCTTGAGGAACGTCATCGCCCACGAGCTGGGACACACGCTCGGGCTCACACACCACCGCGCCACCGCCACGCTGATGTGCGGTCCCTGCTCGTCACTGGCGGCCGAAGACAACCCGCAAGAATGGTTGCCCTTGACTGACGCTGATCGGGCGCGCTTGCGCGCCCTGCACGTAGCCCAGTAGCGGTTCTTCCATCTTCAGTCGTGGGTCGTGCCCGCGACCGGTGCCGCGACACCGACGCCGTGCTGGTAGACGAGTTGCGCACCCAGCTCGGCGGTGTTCGTCAGTAGCACCAGCCCGGCAAGACCGGCCGCCGCCAGGGCGACGGCACTGGTCCGGCGTGGCGTCTCGGCTGCGAGTTGTAGCCCCACCCGACCCGCTGTCAAGAGCCCGAAGTACCCGACACACCAGAGCGCCAGGTTCCAGTGCCGCGCCACGATGGCCTGGGCCAACCCCGGCGTATAGACCTCGGGTGCGGCGCTGCGTCCGGTGAGGACGGCGGCAATGAGCGTGACCGTGCCCGCGATGTAGAGTCCGGTCGAGATAGTCACGACGGTTGACGGATCGCGTCGCAGCATCCCGATCAGATCGCCCGCGACTGCCGTCACCAGCAAGCCGATCGGCAGATGCACGACGAGCGCGTGCGGGTTTGGGGCCCAGCCGGCGAGATCTGTCATGGGTGTCGGGTCTCTCCGATCAGAGTGTCAGTGGCTTCAGGTCTGCCAACATCGTCGGGATCAGCTCCGAGACGGTCGGATGGATGTGCACCGCCCGCTGAATCACCGAATAGGGCGCCTTGGCGTACATGACACTAGCGCACGGCCGTCAATGCCGGCGGTCGCGGAGTATTGTCGTAGCGGGACACGATCTCGGCGAAGAAGATCTCCGCCATCCGGCGGTAGCCCGTGGCGGTCGGGTGTAGCGTGTCAGGCCCGATGATGCCCGGCACACCGTCCAGCGTGGCATACAGATCAACGGCGCCGCCGAGACCGAGCTCGATGGCCATCAGCCGGATTTCCGCGTTGAGGTTGAGGATGGCCGCCCGCGCCCCAGGCGATGCCTCCTCCTCAAAGGTCACCGGCGTCAGGGTGGCCAGTAGCACCTCGACACCGAGCCCCTGTGCGGTGAGCACCATGCTGCGCAAGTCTGCCGCGATCGGCGACACGTCCAGGACCCCGGTCTGTGGTCCTATTTGGTCTAAAAGCGCCAAGAGATCGATGTCGTTGATGCCCTCGAGAAGCAGCAGGACATCGGGCTGGGCCGACTGCAGTGCCCCCATGATCCGGGACACGCCCTGCGCCGCCCGTTCCCCTGAGATGCCGGCATTCGTCACTCTGATCGGCAGCGTCGGAAAGGCCGATGCCAGTAAGGTCTGTAGCTGGGTCGGATACGCGCTGAAGGGCTGGATGGCGGTCGAGATGCCCGGAATGGTCCGTCCCCGCGCCGCTCGCAACAACGCCAGAATGCCGACCGGCGACGTGCCGGCCGGTACCCGCAAGGCGTCGTTCACGACGCCCTCGGTGATGCTGTCGCCAAACGCCATGAAGTGGGTGGACCGCAGCGACGCGTCAGGTGGCGTGATGGTGACCGAGAACGAGCAGGCGGTGGCCAGCGCCGGCTGGTCCGCCGTGCAGGTGACCGACGACGAGCCGATTGGAAACTCGGTGCCGGACACGGGTGCGCACGACCCCTTGTCCACCGGCAGCCCGGCCACGGTCGGCGGATCCCAGGACACCGCAACCGGCAGCGCATCGATCGACTGCCGAGCGATGTTGGCCGGGCAGGCCATCAGCGCCGTCGTCGGGGTTCTGGCCGCCGTTGGCGCCGTCGGTGAAGGGTCGCCTCCGCAGCCCACGGCAAGGACCGTCATGACCAGGGCGGCGCCGGGCAGTCGTTCAGGGGGCATGGGGGGAGTCGCTCGCAGGGCGTCGGCCGTTTCAGTCCGCTGCCACCAGCACCCGGGCAGAAAAGCCTAGCCATGGTAATGGGCTGCTCGGAGGGAATGCAACGTCGAGGACATTCACGGCCCGACCCGCTCGAAGACCTGGATCTCAGGATTGATCGCCGCCAGATTCGTGAGTCCGTCGGGACACTCCCTGCGCCAGAACTGGGCTGAGCCCACCGGCGGCCAGGATGGATCGGATCGATGGGCCATCGCGCGACGGTAACCGTTCGAGGGGTCGCGCAGCCGGGCATAGAACTCCTCCTCCCGACCGGCCTGCGCCCGGCAGCTGTGCCCGAGATTGATGACGATGAAGCGTGGCGAGGTCTCCAGGACCTCGGGCCAGTCTTCCCTGATCTCTCGCGTGCGACGCTCGTCGAACCGCGGGAGGTAGATGTCGAACCCCGCCATCCCCACCTCGCCGACGGCGTTTTCAGGCTGACGAAGCCAGCGTTCCACGACGTATCGGGCTTCGTTGACTAGCATGACGTCCACGAGCGCCCCGCGAAAGAAGCTGGCGAGCAGCACGCCCGCGACACCGGCCTGTCTCCACCGGCGGCCCCGTGTCGCCTTGAGCTGAGTCGCCAGCCACGACCCACCGAACAGGGCCAACACAAGACAGATGCCCAGAAAGAACCGGTCGTAGTGATACAGCGCCACGCTGACGAAACAGATGTAGTACGACACGGTCGGCAACAGCAGAAAGAGCTCCCGGCGCGCGGAGCGATGGGCGACGCCAGCGACGCACACGAGCAACGCCGGCCACCCGAACGACCACGAGAGTTGCCCAGCGCGGCCCAGGCCACCGTGAGCTGTCCGCCGACCGTCCCCTCCCAGCGCTGGTAATCCTGACTGGCTTCCCCCAGCATGAGCGCGACGTGTGCCACGAAACCGTCGACGTTGAACACCAGATTCTGGCCTGCCACGAACACGACGACCGCTCCGGTCGCGGCCAACCATAACCGCCCGTCTCGTGCGAGACGACCGAGACCGCCCGGCGCCTGGTCCGGGACCGCGCGATTCCGTTGCCACACGAGGTGGAGGGTCGGAAACACGTAGAAGCCGTATGCCCCCTCGTCGTTGGTGGTCACCGGAATCCCCTGCACCTCGGGGTAGATCACGAACATCGCCTCCAGTGGCTTCTGGAGCGCCTGCAATCTCGCGGCGTACTCTCCAGAACCGTCCAAACTGCCCGCCATGGACACCTTAAAAGGGCGTTTCGAGCATATCGCCACCGCGCTCGAAGAACCAGAGATGCCCGGCATCAGAGACAACGTGGGCGACGAGACGGAACCTGCCGAGCGAGCGGCTGCTCGACGGAGGCGCGGATTTGTCCTGCTTGCCATAGAGGTACGGGCATCAGCCGACTCTGGTGGTTCTGTTACCGGCGAGAGCAGGCCCGGCCAACCGACTTGCGGCGGTCGACCGGCCGGCGGGTTTGCCGACACTGGAGGGTCGACCTGACGCGTCGCCGGTGACGGAATGAGTGCATCCCTCAGTCGGCATGGCATTACCTTGACGAACTGGCGCATCCTGGTTGAAAATGGGCTGATTCCGTGCGTTCGTTGAGTATCTGCACCTCTTCGCAGTTTTGATTTTGGGGGCTTGAACGATGCCAATCACATCTGGTTACCGGCGCGGTCTTGCGGTCGTCGCGATGGTCGTGTTCGGCGTTATCGCGGCACCCCCGGCGGCGACCGCGCAGGATGAGGCACACGAGGTCACGTTCACGAAGGACGTCGCGCCGATTCTCCAGCGGTCGTGTCAGGCCTGCCATCGCACCGGTTCGATCGCGCCGATGTCGCTTCTGACTTACGAGGAAACGCGGCCATGGGCCCGTTCGATCAAGGAGAAGGTCGTGACGCGCGGTATGCCGCCGTGGTACATCGACCAGAACATCGGTGTCCAGGGCTTCAAATACGACTACTCGCTCAGCGACGATGAGATCGCGACGATCGCGATGTGGGTTGACAGCGGCGCGCCGCGTGGCAATCCCGCCGACATGCCCTCGCCACGTGAGTTCCCTGACGTCGCCGAATGGAAAATCGGTGAGCCCGACTGGGTCGTCGAGATCCCAGAGCCGTTCGTCGTCGCCGCGGAGGCGCCCGACTGGTGGGGCAATCTCGAGTCGGAGTCCGGCCTGACGGAGGACCGGTGGGTCAAGGCGGTCGAGACCAAGCCGTCACTGGAAGGCTTCCCGGTTGTGCACCACGCCGTCACCAGTGTCATCGACACAGACGCAGACTCCGACGCCGCGTTCGGGAGCTTCCTCAACGAGTACGCGCTCGGTAAGAACGGCGACGTCTTCCCGGACGGTACCGGTCGTGAGATCAAGGCGGGCTCGAACATCCGTTTCAACATGCACTACCACGCGAACGGCGTCGAGACGACCGACCGGACCCGGGTGGGGATCACGTTCTATCCGAAGGGGGTCGTCCCGGAGCGCAGGCTCATCTCCGCGCACGTCGGCGACGACGAGGACCTCGACATTCCGGCCGGTGAGTCGAACGTGCGCCACGACGGCTACTTCCGACTCAAAGAAAACGTCCATCTCACCGCCTTCCAGGCGCACTTGCACAACCTCGGCAAGCGTCAGTGCCTCTCGGCGATCTATCCGGACAACACCAAGGCGATCCTGAACTGCGCCGACTGGGATTTCGGGTGGCACATCGTCTACAACTACGAGGATGACGTGGCCCCGCTGCTCCCGAAGGGCACCTTGTTACACGTGACCAGCTGGCACGACAACTCGGATGCCAATCGGTGGAACGACGATCCGCGCAACTGGGCCGGGTTCGGACAGCGGTCCAGCGACGAGATGAGCTTCGCCTGGGTCAGCTGGTATGAGCTCGATGACGAGACGTTCGAGCAGGAGGTTGAAGGGCGAGCCGGTGCTGACGAGCAACAGTAGCTACGGGCCGATCCGCAGCATGGGATTTCGACGTCTGGTGGCCATCGGCGTCGCGGTGGTGGTGACCCTCTCGCTCGGGTCCTCGTCGTTCGCGCAGGAGCGCTGGAATCGCGGCCAAAACGTGCAGCCGGTCTTCGAGGGGTGGGAGCGGAACGGCGACGGGTCGTTCACCATGGTGTTCGGGTATCTGAACCGGAACTACGAAGAGCAGCCGGTGATTCCGGTCGGGCCCAACAACGTCCTCGAGCCAGGCAACCTCGACCAGGGCCAGCCGACCCACTTTTATAATCGTCGCCAGCAGTTCGTCTTCACTGTGCGCGTGCCGGCCGACTGGGGCGACAAGGATCTCGTGTGGACTGTCACCCACAATGGCCGAACCGACAAGGCGTTCGGCTCGCTCTGGCCGGTCTGGGAGATCGACAAGGGTGTGATGCGGCTGAATCGCGGCACCGGGACCGCCGATGGATACGCGGACAACCAGCGTCCGTCCATTCGCCTCGAGGGAAGCGACACGCTGACGGTGACCCTCCCCGATTCGCTCGAGATCGCCGTCGTTGCGGGCGATGATGGGGTGCCGCCACCAAATCCCGGCCTGGCGAGGCGCAAGCCACGCAGAGGTCCAAAGATGCAAGCGGTGGTCGATCCCCGCAACGCCGCGACCACTGGGCTTGCCGTGACCTGGCTCCACTGGCGCGGATCCGGCATGGTCACGTTCGACCCCCAGGTTCCGGAGATCGGCGAGGGCGGGCGCGCCGTCACCCGGGTGAGCTTCAGCGAACCTGGCACCTACGTCGTTCAGGCGGTGGCCGATGACACCGTCTTCGTCACGCCCGTCAACGTGACCGTCACGGTCAATCCGGCCTCCGCAACACCGTAGGCTCTCGCTCTGCCGACCCTGGCCCGGAACAGACTTATCTAGACATTGTGGGGTAAGGCCCTAGTGGCCTGCCTGTCCGCCGTAGCCTTGGCGAAGGCGGGAGGGCCTGCGCCACACTGGCGGGCGCGGGGTCAGTCACCGGCCGAGGCCGATGATGATCAACGCAATACCCCATGCGGCGAGGGCACTCCCTGAGATCCGGCTCACCAGCTGGCCGCTCGGCAGGACCTTCTCGAGAAGCACGAACACGGTGATCGCCGCAATCCAAGGCAGGTTCATAATTCCCAGCACGAAGAGCAGCGCCATCAGGAGCCAACAGCAGCCGACGCAGAACAGGCCGTGGTGCAGACCCATCAAGAGCGTGCCCGCTCGCCCATCATGCCAGTGGGCAGTGAGGAACGTCATCGGCGACCGGCAGTGGTTCAGGCACGCCTGCTTGAGCGGCGTCCATTGGAAGGCTCCACCGAGCACGAGCACGACCCCGCTGATCAACGGCGGTGTGCGCCCCATCATCGAGGACAGCAGGTCGACGCGGTGCAGCCCCCAGTTGGCGAGCGTCGCAAGTACAGAAAACCCGACCCAGACGAGCAGGTAGCCGACGACGAACAGTGCGGTAGGCACGAAGGGCCGTCCTTCGACCTCCCGCTTCTGCATCACTCGCGTAAAGAGCAAGATCATGGGCGTCGCCGACGGTAGCATCATCGCCACCATCATCACCACCCACATGCCGAACATGAAGACGACATCGTCCGGGCTCCATGATCGAGTGCTGGGCATGGCCATCGTGGCGACCATGGAGTCCAGCTCCATCGAGCCCATACTGGCGGCAATCCGTACCGTATAGACCCAGGCAAGGGTAGTGAGGACGGCGATCGCCGACACAACGACCACCCGGTCACGCTTCACCAGCTCGGCGTAGGACGCCCCGGAGGTCACGTGAAAAGACGCGGCGGGGGACGCTAAGAGCCCGCGGCCCAGTCGATCTGACCCACGGCGCCGGACTTGCCCTGGAAGGCCTCCGGCAGGTCGGAGTCGGTCCACGAACTGCCGTCGCTGGGTGCGAGGTCGGCGGATTTGTCGCGGAATTGGAAGGCCGCGCTGAAGAAGGTGTTGTGCATGGTCATCCGTTCGCCCTGCTCGGTGACGAGACGCTTGGAGATGATCTCGCCGAACCCGTCAACGGCGGCACGCACCTTCCCGTCCTCCTCGTTGACCTCGATGCGCGCTCGCTGGGTTGGCAGCCAGGTGGAGATGAGAGAAGCCGGCACCTCCATCGGTCCGCCCAGCTTCGCCTGGAAGATGGTCTCCAGCGCCTGCTGCTGCGCCTCGGACGTGCGGTCATCAACATAGACCCGACCCGTCCCATTGGCGTCGAAGAGTGTTGGGCCGGGGAAGTGTATGCCAACCACGACGTCGCAGCCGCTGAGATCGACACCGTCGGAGCTCCCCTTGCGGATGCGGACCAACAGCGCCGTGGCGCACCAGCCCCTGTCCATGATCATCAGCTCTTGGACACCGTACCAGCAGGGACAGAGCATGTTGCAACTACAGGTCTCGATCAGCTCGCCGCTCACATTCCACGCCATAAGGGATCTCCTATTGGTCCACAGGTTTAGGCTCTTGCCTGCCCCGGAAGGCACCTCTATATACCGGACGGTTAGCCGAGCCCACAACGGTTCACCGGGCCGGCACGATCTCGAACCCGCGTCGCGTGTCCGGTGTCCAGGGCGCCGGCATCTTGTAATCGTCCCGATGCGGCATTTGGACCTTCGGTAAGGTTCCGGCATCTATCACGTCGTCTTCCCCGATGATACCGTTTCTGTACAGCAGAAACGCGGTCACGGCATACGTCTCGTCGACCGTCAAAATGCCGGGCCGGTCGTAGGGCATCACGCGATGGATGTAGTCCCAGATGCTCGGCGCGAACGGCCAGTGCGAAATCGGCCAGTAGTTGCTGAAGGTCGAGACCTGTCCGCCCACCAGCGCGACCGACGGTCCCTCGATTCCGGTCGAACCATGACATGTCCTGCATCCTCGCGCCGCGAACACCTCTTTCCCATCGGCAGCGGTGCCGCTGCCGTCTGGCAAATCTTCGCCGTCCGGCCCGACCAGGCTGTCGCGTAGCTCCGCCGCGGTCGGCGGGCGTCCCAGGCCGAACGGCGGCTGCGATTCCTGCGCCAGGACGCTGGCACCCGCCAACATCACAGCGGCGAACGCGAACGTCCTACCCGTGAACGTCGACGACCACGGCGGTCGGCGCAAGACCATTCGTGACCTTCCCATCGGTGTCCACCTTCCACGGCTGCTGCCAGTTACAGTGCCCGAGCTGGCTCTGGATCGTCCCATACAGCTCTCCGCGCGTGAGGTTCCAGTATCGCGCATACTCGGCTTCGGTCGGCTGAAGCTGTCCCTTCTCGTCGAGGCATCGCGACTGCAGCACGGCTTCTTCGCCGTTCCACCTCCAAGGCAGATAGAAACGGGTGTGCGCCTTGGGCAGCACCGGCCCGGCAAGCTCAGCCTCCTGGTAGGTCCGCCCGCCGTCGGTCGAGACCTCCACCCTCCGCACGGCGCCGCCCCCCGACCAGGCTAGACCGGTGATGACGTAGGGGCCTGTCTCGGGAAGCTGCTGCGAGCCGGATGGCCGTGTGATGACGGAGCTCGGCCCGAAGTCGTAGCTGTCCCGCTGGGTCTTCGGGTTCGGGGTCAGGAACCGCGAGTGCTCCTGGAACGACAGATACGGCTGGTCGACGACCTTGATGCGCCGCAGCCACTTGACGTTATACACGCCCTCGAACCCCGGCACGACGAGACGCAACGGGAAGCCGTGGTCGGGACGCACCGGTTCCCCATTCTGTCCATACGCTACGAGGACATCGTCCAGCGCCTTCGCGAGCGGCACGCTCTTCGTGTGCCGGCTCCCGTCCGCCGCTTCAGCGATGATCCAGTGCGCGCCGTTCTTCAGCCCGGCCTCCTGGAGCAACACCGAGAGCGGCACGCCGGTCCACTCACTGCACCCCATGCGGCCATGTGTCCCGGTCACGGTCGTGGCCCGGGGATTTGGCCGGTTGCCGATGCATTCGAGAAAACCGATCCGCGACACGAGCGGCAGCCGCCGCAACTCGTCCATCGTGAACACCAGCGGCCGATCCACCATTCCCTCAATCATGAGGGTGTGCTCGTCCGGGTTGATGTCGGGGATGCCGTAGTAGTGCTGCGTCGTGAAATGGAGCGACGTCGGCGTGATCGTCCCGACCAGCTCGGCAAGCGGGGTACGGGCGCTCGGCCGCTGGGGGTCTGGCCGTGTCAGCGGGGTCGTGCTGTGACTCCGCCCCTCGATCTCGCGCGTCGTAGTGACGAAGCGAGACCGCCGGCCGTACAGCACGCTCTCAAGGGAGTTGTTGTCAACGGCCGCCGGCGCTGGTGCCTCGGCGCTCGCCGACGCGGCGGCCAGCGCCAGCGCCGGGGAGGACGCGACCAAACCTGCCGCCGCCGCACTCTTCTTCAGGAACCGTCGCCTGCCGGGCTGCGTGTGGCTCATCTCGCCTCCTTCTGTTACGGGTGCAACGTGAGCTTCTGGGCCCGCCAGTTCAGCAACTCGCCGACCCATAGCTCGTTCTCAGACACGCACCCGAGCGCGTGAATCCACCCGAACTGCCCGAGCTTGCGCCCGGTCGTCCCAAAATACCCCAGAACCTCGCCCTCCAGCGACATTTTGTAGATGCGTCCTGGAAACATGTCGTGCGAGTAGATCACCTGATTTGGCGGCGGTGTGATGCAGAGCGTGTTCGGCCACAGCGACGTGTAGGTGCCGTCCGGCAGCTGCCCGAAATCTGGGATGTTCGCGACGTAGCCCGCGGGTGGCGGGACGTTCAGCGTGATCTGCCGGAGAAAGTTGCCGTCGCTGTCGAGAACCTGGATGCGGCTGTTCGAGCGATCGGCCACATACACATTGCCGTCGGCGTCGGTGGCAATGCCATGTGGCAGGCGGAACTGTCCCGGCTCGCTGCCCCGCTCGCCCCACGACGCCACCCAGTTGCCGTCCTTGTCGAACTTTGCGACGCGGGAGTTCCGATACCCGTCGCTGATATAGATGTTGCCCTCCGGGTCGAAGGCGACATCGGTCGGCTCGTTGAAGATGCCCGGTCGGGCGGGTCGCGGCGGCGTCCCCGGCGGGTCGGGCGGCCGGGGATGGATCGCCGCCACCGATTCCCGTCGCCGCCCGAGGACCAGCAGAACGCGACCTTCGGGACTCAGCTTGACCGCCATGTCCGAGCCGTTGTCGACGATCCAGATGTTGTCGTCCGCGTCGATACGCACCGCGTGCGCCCAGGCCATCGCGTAGAGGTTCTTGCCAATCTCCCGAATGAAGCTGCCATCCGGGCCGAACTCGAACAGTTGCGCCGCCCGCGGGCCGACCACATGACCCGCCGACCCGGAACGTGTGTACACGAAGACATGCCCTTGGGAATTCACGGCCACGCCGGCCACTTCGCCGAAGTAGAGATCGGGTGGGAGCGTGAGCGGGGCCTCCGCGTCGAAGGGGATTTCCGGCACTGACGACAGTTGCTGCGCTGACACACCTCCGCCCAGAAACACGAGCATCACGACGATCAGCCTGCGCATGAGAGCACCCTCCTGAGATCCGCCGCTGTCATCGGCGTTCGGTGCAACGGAACGGGAATGGCCGATTCTACCGCCCCTGTCCGCCGACCGTCCAGTTCCTGCGGGCACCGAACGGGATCGATTTGAAGTGACGACCGCGGTGTGACCGACGAGGTCCGCTGCCGCCGAGGCTATGGCGGACAGCCTTCGCGGAAGGCGACCCTCCCTCGCCAAGCTGGCTCAAGATCCCAGCAGTTGACAAGACCCCGACCGGGCGCTGGCCTGCCAGCCGTAGCTCGCCGAGTGTCCGTGCGAGCGAAGGCTGGTGGAGGGGGCGGGTGTCGACCCTAAAGAAGTTCTTCAAGCAGTGAATCGTTCGACTCAGAACACGACGAAGTACGCGATCGCGGCAACCACCGGCAGCGCTTGGCCCCGCCCGGTTGTCCGCTTGACCGGGCCCTTGACACATAGCGTGCCTCGGCGACAATTCGGTGGAGGCCTTTGAAAATGATGGACGATAGTGGAGTTCGCGAGCACCTGGCAAAGCTACTCGTCGGAACAGACGCGCATCTGGACTTCGACGACACCCTCTCTCGGTTTTCGGTCGATCTGCGCGGCGTGATACCGGATGGGGCGGCTCACTCCGCGTGGCAGCTCCTGGAACACTTGCGCATCGCTCAGTGGGACATACTGGAGTTCAGCCGCGACCCGAACCATGTCTCACCCACGTTCCCCGATGAATACTGGCCCAGCGGTGAGACCCCTCCCGATGAAGCCGCCTGGGACAGGAGCGTCGGCGCGTTCCGCGCTGACCGGGAAGCGTTGGTGGAACTGATGGCCGATGAGTCCACCGACTTATTGGCCCCGATACCACACGGGACCGGGCAAACCATCCTGCGCGAATGTCTTATGGTGGCGAAACACAATTCCTACCATCTGGGGCAGCTGGTGCTGCTCAGAAGACTTCTTGGGGTTTGGCCCCAAAACGGAAACCAGAAGATTGAGATCTAGTACTTAGACGGGGCTACGCCCGAATCCCCGCGGTCGCTCGCGGGCTCCAGCGCCCACTCTGCGGCCGCGGGGCGCGCACGTGCGCGCCGCAGAGTGCTGATAATAGCGTCGCCAGGAAACCTCTATGGCGCCACGCGCCACGGCGAGACTTGGGGCCAGTGTTCGAGTGCTTCGGTGGCCCAGGCCGTTGTTTGGTCGTCGTGACACGTGGTGCAGGGGTTTGGGATGCCGTAGCGGTCGGTCATGGCCGGTGAGATGAACTTGAAACTGTGGCTCCGCACATAGACATCGCCAACGGTCCGTGCGTTCGCCGGCATGTGGCATGCCACGCAGAGGCTGCCCTCGCCGTCCGCTTCGTGCTGCGTGTGGTAGGCCAGAGATCCACGTGGCCCGGCCTGCAGCTGCGGGCCGTGGCATTCGAGACAGACATCGTTCCCGGGCGCTATCAGATCCGCCTCGTGCTCGGTTCCGTGGACGTCGTGGCACCCGTAGCAGGTGACCCCTTTGACATACATCTGGCTCTGGATGTAGTCGTTGCCTTGCATCCGGTTCTTGTGCGCTGAGCCTTCGGGCCAGTGCGTGAAGGTTTCTTCGCCCAGGTCCGGTCCTTCCAGTTCCCAGAATTCACTCAACCGGTCACCCGGTTCGTAGCCGACCGGCCAATCGTAGTAGGCGCCCTCGATCGGATTCTCGCGTGGCTGGCCCTGCGAGTGACACTGAATGCAGATGTCGTCCGCCCGCACCGTGTCGAGACGCGCCGGGTTCACGATGTTGGTGGAGGTCGGGGCCAAGTTGTGCACGCTACCCGGCCCGTGACATTTCTCGCAGCCGACGTTCCATTCGGTCGGGGCCTTGGTCGCGATGTCGTAGTTCACCGAGTGACAGCCGTCGCACAGCGGGCCGGTGGGGCGTTGCATCTGGTCTTCCGGGTAGTGCTCGGTCCACCAGTCGCCGCCGCGTCTGGGGAAGTAGCGCCGCCACTGCCGGTTCTGCACGTCCCACTGTGCCGGAAAGATGAAGTAGTCGTCTCCGATCTGTGTGTAGTAGCGTTGCTTCCACTTGCTGCCATAGGTGAAGACGACGTCCTCGGGGGTGAACGTCACCAGCGGGTCGTCCAGTGTGAAGTCACCCACAATGGCGTCCGGATGCTCGCGGGGATCCTGCAGCACCTTCGCCATCAGCGTGTCCTGCCATCGGCCGTGGATCTCCGCGTGACATGACTGACAGGAGTCGGAGCCGGCATAGGTCGCTGTGGAGAGGTCGCCGTTCCCAGCGGTCCCGAGACAGCCGGCGACGAGCACCACCGCCAGCAATGGGGCGCCGACGACCGAACGTGGCGGGGACGATCCATGCATGCTGAACGAATGATAGCCTGTGCAGACGGTGATGGGTTTTTCAGGGTCACATCGATTTGCGTTCGTGCTCCTCATGCTGCTGATCGGAGCTCTACTGCCGGTCGCGGCATCTGCGCAGGAACGGTGCGCGTTCCTGTGCGTACCGGATGTGAAGATCGAGCCGGCCGTCACCATCGAGCACCTCTTCGGGGCCGCGCGGGTGGAAGAGCTGGACGGGTTGGACGGCGGCCTCGTCCTCGCCACCTCGAGAGAAGGACGCGAGGCGGTCTTCGAGCTGGTGCTCGCCGTGGGCATCCCGACCGAGATTCCCAGGGTTGGATTCACCTTCGAGACGATCTTCGTGCCGTTCGGCGAGACCGACACCCCCCCGTTTACCGGGGCGACCGCCGCTGACGCCGGCCGAGCGTCGTT
>JGI24919J38490_100040_pt1 | contig 42537 bp, 35 predicted proteins | sample LinPFosmplate7_FD_38490 | JGI IMG/M metagenome (IMG submission 38490) | reverse complement strand
TGCAGGTCGACTCTAGAGGATCCCACCACGTTCTCAAAATTATACAGCGGCTCACCCATACCCATCAGAACGATGTTGGACAATTTGCGCGCTTCATAAGTACGGGTGCCATGCTCTGGCCACTCGTCCAAATCATCACGCGCCAACATAACTTGGCCAATGATTTCGCCTGCCGTCAGGTTACGCACCAACTTCTGTGTGCCCGTGTGGCAGAATGAACAGGTCAGCGTACAACCAACTTGGCTCGAGATACACAGCGTGCCACGATCAGCTTCGGGGATATAAACCACCTCAACCTCATGACCACCTGCAATACGGACAAGATACTTACGTGTTCCATCCGTGCTGACTTGTTTGTTCACAACTTCAGGAACAGCAATCACAAACTTCTCTGCCAACTCAGCGCGGAAATCCTTGGACAGGTTTGTCATCTCAGCAAAGTCGCGTACGCCCCATTGATAGATCCACTGCCAAATCTGACCAACACGCATCTTGGCCTGCTTTTCCTTTGTACCGTGTTCGATCAACAGCTCGCGCATCGCATCGCGTGAAAGTCCTACCAAATTGATAGGGCCATCCGGCATCTTGCGAGGGATCGTAATCAGGTCTTGGGTAATCGGCGCGCTGGGAGCAGACATGTTGTTCATCCAATATGGGTTAGATGCCGCTCTATATAGGAATGTCGGCCAGTATCAAAAGGTTTCGACAGCGCATGAAAAAACGCGGCCCCCGGGAGGAGCCGCGTTTGATTTTCAAAAGCTGCGTATTAACCGCCACAGCGTTTTTCTACATCCTCAACTGCGGCTGTAAAGCCAAGCAGCGAAAACGTATCTTTGGTCACTGTGCCACGACCAGAAACACCGGTAACGATGGCGCTTGCACCGCGCTTCATCGCTGTCACCATTTTGGCGTCATCTGATGCGCTTGCAGGCCAGGCCCATTCGCCTTCAGTAAACATTTCAAATTCATTACCACTGATATTCACGTTAACCGTGCTACCACTTGCAAATGGATATCCGCCAGTAAACGCGATTTGTCCTTTGGCACCTTCGCTTGGGCGATAAAACACCATCAGCAAAATCTGGCTCCGCGTGGCGGCGACGACCCGCCCATCACGTGAATTTACGGTCTCTTCAGGTGCAGATACGCTCCAGCACTCTGTTGGATTGTCTTCAACGAAAACGCTCCACTTGGTCTTTTGTGCGACACGATTTGTGCTTTGGCTTTGCGCCATGGCACCTGATGCCACCAGCGAACACACACAAAGTAGTGCAGCAAAAGTTGTTTTAATTCCCATCTGTCCAGCCTCCAGACTGTCCTAAACCTCAATTTTCAGATAGCTGCCCATGGTTCTTTTTGCGACCACACTCTTGTCAGCGTCCGTATTCTTCTCGACAAGAAGCATATTAGCGCGAAACTAGCGAGTTGCGAAAGCCTGATTGGCAGGTTTTCGCGCAGTTGTAAGGGAAATTATGACAAATTCAGCACCAATGACCGAAATTTGGCGCGGTCCGTTCCTTGAAAGCGTCCATTCTGGGCATGCAGTGGTCTGCGATGACGCTGGGCAAATCGTTCACGCATGGGGTGATCCGGACGCAGTTGTGCTCCCACGATCCTCCTCAAAGATGATCCAAGCCCTGCCATTGATCCGTTCAGGTGCTGCCGACGCACATGGATTAACCACCCAACAGCTCGCCCTATCTTGCGCCTCTCACCAAGGGGCCGCCATCCACACAGACCCCGTTTCCAAATGGCTGGAACAACTGGGGCTCAGCGATGATGACTTCCGCTGCGGTCCACAAGCACCCAGCGACAAAGATGCCCGCGAAGGGCTGATCCGCGCACATGAAACGCCCTGCCAAATGCACAACAACTGCTCTGGCAAACACACTGGGTTCCTGACACTCACCAAACATCTAAAAGCAGGGTCCGAGTACATCGACCCAACCCACCCGGTTCAAGTCGCCTGCCTAGAGGCATTTGAAGAAAGCACACAACTCACCAGCCCCGGCTACGGCATCGATGGCTGTGGTGCGCCAAACTACGCAACCACTGTTCACGGGATGGCACGCGCAATGACAACATTCGCAGCCGCCCCAGCCGACAGCGCCGAAGAGCGCTTACGATCGGCAATGATGCTGCACCCAGAATTGGTAGCGGGTGAAGGACGGGCTTGTACCAACCTGATGCGCGCAATGGGGGGCAAGGTCGCTGTCAAAACAGGGGCTGAGGCATTCTTTATCGCCATCATTCCGGAACGGAAAATGGGCGTCGCGCTCAAGATCACCGACGGAACAACCCGCGCGGCAGAATGCGCAATCGCTGCAATCCTCGTGAAACTTGGTGTGCTTGATGCAGAGCACCCCGAAACGATGAAGTACCTCAACGCGCCAATCCGAAACTGGGTCGGCACGCGCACAGGCACCCAACGCGCCGCGCCTCAGCTTATTTAACCCACAGCTTCATCTTACCAAATAAACTCTGAGATTTGGGGCAAAGCTCCATTCAAAAATCAGTTCAGCGCGGCGAATTCGTCGCGCGAATACCCCTGAATGTACAATAACGCCGTTAGATCGCCGTGATTGATGCGCACATCGCACTCTGCAGCGACACTTGGCTTGGCGTGCAGCGCAACTCCAGTACCGGCCCGGTGCAACATGCCAAGGTCATTGGCACCATCCCCCACGGCCATGACATCTTCTTCTGAAATGCCCAAGCGCGCAGTGATCTGTTCCAGCGCATCAATTTTGGCCTGCTTGCCAAGGATCGGCATACCAACGTCGCCTGTCAAAACACCGTCTTCAACGATCAAGGTGTTGGCGCGGTTCTCATCAAAGCCAAGCGTGGCCGACACTGATTGAGTAAACGCAGTAAACCCACCAGATACCAGTGCCGCGTGACCGCCATCGGCTTTCATCGTGGCAAGCAATGTCGCGCCACCGGGCATCAGGGTGATGCGGGTGTCCAAAACCGTCTGGATCACATCGGCACTTAGACCTTTGAGCAATCCCACGCGTTCGCGCAACGCACCGTCGAAATCTAGCTCACCGTTCATAGCCCGTGCGGTGATCTCTTTCACGCGCTCGCCCACTCCGGCCTCATCGGCCAGTTCATCAATGCATTCTTGCTCGATCATTGTACTGTCCATATCGGCCAGCAACATCTTCTTGCGACGGCCCACAACAGGCTGAACGATTAGGTCGACAGACATTTTTTGCAGATCGGCCCAAACATCCCAACGATTCGCTGGAATTTCAGCCAATGCAAACTCTGCCGCCTCATCAGGAGCCAACCAAATAGCATCGCCACCACCCCACGCATTGCGCAGTGATTGCACCAAGGCAGGATCAAGACTGGGATCCGTAGGTGAGGTTAACAGAGTGCAAATATACATGGGTAAGTTTCCGATCGGCGTCATTGATGTCACAAAAAGCTAATAGATCGGCGTTCTAGCGGCGTTTTGACTGTTGTGCCAGACCGCTTCCCCGACTATTGTCGCAGGTGGGACACCCTTCCCCAACGAAGGGCAATTATCTGTGAGGATAGCACTGATGACTACTCAGCAACCGGCCACGCGGCCGGCAAACCCGCGTTTTTCTTCTGGCCCATGTGCCAAACCCCCCACACATACTCTTGCAGCGCTAAACGATGCACCTCTTGGTCGCTCACACCGCGCTGCTGTTGGCAAAGCAAAATTGCTTGCCGCGATCGAAGAGACACGTGAAATCCTTGGCATCCCCGCTGATTACAAAATCGGCATCGTTCCAGCCTCTGACACTGGCGCCTTTGAAATGGCGATGTGGTCTTTGTTGGGTGAACGCCCTGCACAAATGGTTGCATGGGAATCCTTCGGCGCGGGCTGGGTCACTGATGTGGTCAAGCAGCTGAAAATTGAACATTCCGTTCACACCGCCGACTACGGCGAGATCGTGGACATGTCTGCCCTGAACTATGACAACGATGTTTGCTTTACTTGGAACGGCACCACCTCTGGCGTTCGTATGGCAAATGGCGATGCGATCCCTGCGGACCGCGATGGCCTTACATTGTGCGATGCAACATCTGCGGCCTTCGCGATGGACCTGCCTTGGGACAAGTTGGACGTTACAACATTCTCTTGGCAAAAAGTTTTGGGCGGCGAAGCGGCCCACGGCATGCTGATCCTTTCCCCACGTGCTATTGCGCGTCTGGAAAGCTACACACCAGCATGGCCAATGCCAAAAATCTTCCGCCTGACCAAAGGTGGAAAATTGATCGACGGTATTTTTAAAGGTGAAACCATCAACACGCCTTCTATGTTGGCTGTTGAAGATTACCTATTTGCCCTTGATTGGGCCCGTTCAGTTGGCGGCCTTCAGGGTTTGATTGCACGTGCGGATGCAAACACTGCCGCCGTAACAGATTTCGTTGCGGCCAACGATTGGGTTGATTTCCTTGCGACTGATCCTGCGACACGTTCAAACACATCCGTTTGCGTGAAGTTCACAGATGCTCGCATTACTGACGGTCCGAAGTTTGCAAAAGCGATTGCAAAACGTTTGGCTGACGAAAACGTGGCGCTCGACGTTGGTGCATATCGCGACGCGCCAGCTGGCTTGCGCATCTGGTGTGGCGGGACGGTTGAAACGTCTGACATCGCAGCGATGTTGCCATGGCTCGCTTGGGCTTTCGAATCCGAAATCGCGTCCGCTTAAGTATCGGTTTCAAACACCGACGCAATACCGACGTTATACCGACATAAAACATACATTAGAATTGGAGCCCATCATGGCACCTAAAGTACTCATCTCTGACAAGCTTAGCGAAGCAGCAGTTCAAATTTTCCGTGACCGCGGCATCGATGTTGATTTCCAACCAGACCTTGGAAAAGACAAAGAAGCCTTGGCTGCCATCATCGGCAACTACGATGGTTTGGCCATCCGTTCCGCGACCCGCGTGACTGATGCGATCCTTGCGAATGCAACGAACCTAAAGGTCATCGCACGCGCTGGTATCGGTACAGACAACATCGACAAAGAAGCCGCTTCTAAAAAGGGTGTGATCGTCATGAACACACCTTTTGGCAACATGATCACAACAGCAGAACACGCCATTGCGATGATGTTTGCAGTGGCACGTCAGATCCCAGAAGCCAGCGAATCTACACACGCCGGCAAATGGGAAAAGTCCAAATTTATGGGCGTTGAACTGACTGGCAAGACACTTGGCGTCATCGGCGCGGGTAACATCGGTGGCATCGTTTGCGACCGCGCCCGTGGTTTGAAGATGAAGGTTGTGGCATACGATCCCTTCCTTGGCGAAGAAAAAGCCAAGAAGATGGGCGTTGAAAAAGCTGAGCTAGACGAACTACTTAAGCGCGCTGACTTTATCACGTTGCACGTTCCGTTCACCAAGCAAACAGCCAACATTCTAAGCCGTGAAAACCTGGCTAAGACTAAAAAAGGTGTTCGCATCATCAACTGTGCCCGTGGTGGTTTGGTTGACGAAGAAGCCTTGGCCGAAGCGCTGAAATCTGGCCACGTTGCTGGTGCAGCTTTTGATGTGTTCGCAAACGAACCTGCCAAAGAGAACGCATTGTTCAACCTGCCAAACGTTGTTTGCACGCCTCACCTTGGCGCGGCAACAACTGAAGCCCAAGAAAACGTAGCGCTTCAAGTGGCTGAACAGATGTCAGATTACCTTCTGACAGGTGCCGTAACCAACGCGCTGAACATGCCATCTGTCACAGCCGAAGAAGCCAAAGTTATGGGCCCATGGCTTGAGCTGGCCAGCCACCTTGGTTCTTTCACAGGCCAGATGACAGACGAGCCAATCAAAGCCATCAACATTCTTTATGACGGTGCAGTTTCTGAAATGAACCTAGACGCGCTGAACTGCGGCGTTGTTGCGGGAATCATGAAAAAAGCCAACCCAGATGTGAACATGGTCAGCGCACCATTGATCGCAAAAGAGCGCGGCATCCAGATCAGCACAACCAACCAAGATAAGTCCGGCGCATTCGACGGATACATCAAAGTGACTGTTGTAACAGACAAGCGTGAGCGTTCTGTTGCGGGTACTGTGTTCAGCGATGGCAAGCCACGTTTCATTCAGATCAAAGGCATCAACGTTGACGCCGAAATCGGTGCAAACATGTTGTACACTACGAACGAAGACGTTCCGGGTATCATTGGTTTGCTGGGTAACACTATGGGCGAAAATGGCGTTAACATCGCTAACTTTACCCTGGGCCGTAGCGAAGTTGGCGGCGAAGCGATTGCCCTTCTTTACATCGATCATCCGGTGAAGCAGGACGTTATCGATGCGTTGGACGCGACGAAATTGTTCAAGCAAGTGAAGCCACTGGCTTTTGACGTAGCCTAAGGCGACAAAATATTTAACAATGCAGATGCCGTTCCAATTGTTGGGGCGGCGTTTTGCGTGAGGCAACTGAACAATGACATCGGAAACAAAAACATCTGGCTCAATCTACGCGATTGGAGACATCCACGGGCAATTGGCAGAACTGCACCGCGTGTTAGATTTGATTGAAAAAGATGGCGGCAAGGATGCACAAATTGTGTTCTTGGGTGACTACACCGATCGTGGCCCAGACAGCCGCGGTGTGATTGACCTGCTGATCGAGGGTAAAAACACGGGCCGCAATTGGACCTTTATCAAAGGCAACCACGACCACATGTTTGAATTGTTCATGCAAAGCCCACCACAGCACGATCCACAGATCATCACTGAATTGTATTGGCTTCACCCGCGTCTAGGCGGCGATACAACACTTGCATCATACGGTGTCATTTCGACAGGCCGTACCCGTCTCATGGACACCCATGCCGAAGCTCTAGCCGCAGTACCGCAAGCCCATGTTGATTTCCTAAAAGAGTTATCGTTGTCCTATACGCATGAAGACCTGTTCTTCTGTCACGCAGGTGTGCGTCCAGAAGTGCCACTAGATCAACAACGCTTGGAAGATCTAATTTGGATCCGTAAGGGGTTTCACGAATACACAGCCGCCCATCCAAAGATGATCGTTCACGGCCACACCATTGTCGAAGAAGCCACCCATTACGGAAACCGCATCAATCTGGATACTGGTGCAGGTAAGTTCAAGCCGTTAACGACAGCCGTGTTCGAAGGTGACAAGGCATGGACCTTATCCGAAACGGGTCGCAAAGAACTAACGCCTGCTTAGAAAAAGCGATCAACCAGTGTTAGACCAAAGGCACCAATTCCAACGGAACAAACAGCCGTAAGGATAATCCAACGCCAAAACGTTGGGCGATTAGGGGTGTCGAGTTGACCCTGTTGAATCAACAGGCCTTCGACCAATGCCGGCAGGCGCGGGCCAAAGCGCGCAAGCACGCGTGCTGTTTTACCTAGATCAGATAGAACAGCCTTCGGCCCAATAGACTTCGTGATATAATCAGTCACGATTGGGCTGGCGACTTCCCAGATGTTGATTTGCGGGTTCAAACTACGGGCGACGCCTTCGACCACAACCATGGTGCGCTGCAGCAAAATCAATTCGGTCCGTGTTTCCATGCCAAAGCGTTCAGTCACCTCGAACAAATAGCTGAACAAGCGCCCCATAGACATCTGGGATGCATCCATCCCAAAAATGGGTTCGCCAACAGCGCGCAGTGCGCGTGCAAATTCATCAACATCTTTGTCAGCAGGAACATAGCCCGCTTCAAAATGGACTTGCGCGACCCGCTTGTAATCCTTGCGAATGAAGCCGTACAAAATCTCGGCGTAAACGCGACGTGTGTATTCATCGATGTGGCCCATGATCCCAAAATCATAGGCGATGATGTCACCGTTTGGGGCAACCTTCAGATTGCCTTGGTGCATGTCCGCATGAAAATAGCCGTCGCGTAGTGCGTGGCTTAAAAACAATTGCAAAACGCGATCACCAAGCAAAGCGCGGTTGTGACCCGCAGCATCAATTGCATCGTTGTCGCCCATTGGAGCGCCGTCTGCCCAACCCAAAGTCATCACACGACGTGCTGAATATTCCCACTTGATCTTCGGAAGTTGAAAGCCTTCATCATTCACGGTGTTAGCCGCAAATTCAGAAGCGGCAGAACTTTCTAAGCGCAGATCAAGTTCACCCTGAACCACGCCATCAAAATGTTCGATCACTTCGATGGGCCTAAGGCGACGCGCGCCAGGGGCACAGATTTCCATAATTCGTGCAGCAAGGTAAAACGCATCAACGTCTTTGCCAAATGCCCGTTCAATTCCGGGGCGCAACACCTTGACCGCAACATCTTCACCCGTTGCAGCAACACGTGCACGGTGGACTTGTGCGATTGAAGCTGCAGCGACGGGTTCGCTAAACTCTGAAAAAATCTGATCAACAGGCTGGCCCAATTCCCGTTCGACCTCAGCCTTGGCTTCCTCGATTGAGAATGGCGGTAGTTTGTCTTGAAGTACACGCAGTTGAACCGCCAACTCAGCGCCAACTACATCAGGACGCGTCGAAAGAACTTGCCCCAATTTAATATATGCAGGACCCATTGCCGTCAGCGCACGGGTCGCTGGTGGCATTTCAGGGTCACCTTTGTAGCCCAACCACATGAATGGCTTGCCCAGCGCCTTGGCAACAAACCGTAGAGAACGCGGCGCTTCGAACGCATCCAGCACGACATTCATCGCGCCTGTGCGTTCAAGTGTTGCGCCTGTACGGATCAGTCGCCAGATATTGTGTGGGCCGCGCATATTAGATTTTCCATCCTGAATGCAGTGCTGCAATTCCCATAGTCATATTGCGGTACTTCGCATTTGCGAAACCAGCGACGCGCAACATTTCCAGAAATGTTTCTTGATCTGGAAAGTTACGAATTGATTCGACTAGGTATTGATAACTTTCACTATCGTTGGCGATCATTTTACCCATCCTGGGGATCACATTGAATGAATACAGATCATATGCTTTTTGCATTGCTGCATTCGGCAGTTGGCTGAATTCTAAAACCATCAAACGACCACCCGGACGCAGCACTCGATACGCTTCGTTCAGCGCCTCCTGTGGGCGGGTCACGTTACGAATGCCAAAGCTGATTGTATAAACATCAAAACTGTTGTCCTCGAACGGCAATGCCATCGCATCGCCAACAACCCAATCAAGGTTGTCTTGCATGCTTTCGGCCTCGGCCCGCTTGCGTCCCTCGATCAACATAGGTTCTGTCAGATCAAGAACTGTCGCATGACCGCTTCCAGCACGTTTTAGGAATTTGAACGACACATCACCGGTACCACCAGCAACATCCAATAGCTTTTGACCACTGCGCGGGGCCAACCAATCCATCATCGCATTTTTCCAAATGCGGTGGATGCCCATGCTCATGACATCGTTCATAATGTCGTAATTACTAGCAACAGAGTTGAACACGCCCTGTACCCGACCAGCTTTTTCGCCTTCAGGTACGGTTTCAAAGCCGAAATGGGTAGTATTTGCGCTATCTTGAGTCATAGGTCTTGTCGTCCTTACAATATACCCTTGTTATAAGGGGCTGGGGCCCACGCACAATACACCCCTTTGTCACAGGTATCGCCCTGCGCCCGTTAATAAAAGTGAGCATCCAATGCCCGAACTTCCAGAGGTTGAGACAGTCCGTCGCGGTTTAACACCAGCTATGGAGGGGCAGGTTATTGTTAAGGCAGATGTAAACCGTCCTGATCTGCGGTGGCCCTTCCCTGAGAACATGTCTGAGCGCCTGACTGGTAAGACCGTTTTGAAGCTGCGTAGACGTTCGAAATACGTGCTGGCAGACTTGAGCAGTGGTGAAACATTACTAATCCACTTGGGCATGTCCGGCCGTATGCTGATTTCTGGTGATCCATTGGGGCAATTTGTGCACGAACACCCAGCACCCAAAAAACACGATCACGTGGTTTTTCACATGAGCAACGGGTCACGCGTGACCTTTAACGATCCACGTCGCTTCGGCGCGATGGATCTATTGGACACAGCAACCGCTGAAAAACACAAATTGTTGGCAGCGCTGGGCCCTGAACCCCTTGGGAACGATTTTAACGACTCAGTCTTAATCACAGCCTTCAAAAACAAGAAATCACCGGTCAAATCTGCACTCCTGGATCAGGGAATCGTCTGCGGCTTAGGCAACATATACGTCTGTGAAGCGCTTTTTCGCGCAGGCATCTCGCCCACACGGCTTGCCAAAGACCTAACGAAACCACGGGTCAGATCGCTAGTTCCAATCATCCGTGATGTCTTATCAGAAGCGATTGAAGCAGGCGGGTCCTCCCTGAAAGATTTCCGCCAAGCGGATGGAGAGCTTGGATATTTTCAGCATTCTTTTGACGTTTATGGGCGCGAGGGCGAACCGTGTCGCGCAGATGGTTGCAAAAATGCAATTGAACGGATTGTTCAATCTGGCAGATCATCGTTCCATTGCCCCACTTGCCAAACTTAGCTTGAAACGAGCTTCAGCCGTGGTACTAAATCAGTTCTGACTGGTAAAACGAAAGAACCTAAATGGCATATGAAACCATCATTGTTGATGTTGAGAACCACGTCGCACTTATCACGCTAAACCGCCCCGATGCTCTAAATGCTTTGAACGCGCAGTTGTTGGGCGAATTGGCCGATGCGATGACCGCCTGCCAAGCGAACGACAAGGTGCGTTGCATTGTACTTACAGGTTCCGAAAAGGCATTTGCCGCTGGTGCCGACATCGCGATGATGCGCGAAATGACATTTGTCGAAGCCTTTACCACGGACCTATTTACTCCAGAGACCGATCAAATTTTACGTGTACGCAAGCCAATTATAGCAGCTGTATCCGGATATGCATTGGGCGGTGGTGCTGAATTGGCAATGATGTGCGATTTTATTATCTGCTCTGAGACTGCCAAATTCGGCCAGCCCGAAATCAACCTCGGTGTCATGGCTGGCATTGGCGGCACACAACGTTTGACTCGTTTTGTTGGCAAATCCAAAGCAATGGATATGAACCTAACTGGACGCTTCATGGATGCGGACGAAGCAGAGCGTAGCGGTTTAGTTAGCCGTGTTGTTCCAGTTAAGCGTTTGATCGAAGAGGCGCTGGGCGCGGCACAAAAGATCTCTGAAAAATCGATTCTTTCGACTATGGCAGTTAAGGAATCGGTAAATCGCTCCTATGAGGTTTCCTTAAACGAGGGGCTGTTGTTTGAACGCCGCGTTTTCCACGCACTTTTCGCGACCGAGGATCAATCTGAAGGCATGTCAGCATTCCTAGAAAAACGCGAAGCACAGTTCCGCGACAAGTAACGCCAATCATTGATTGACTCATAGCCCCTTCAGGCCTAAGTACGCGACTTCACCGCAGCTTTTAGCTGTATAAAACTACCGCACCGAACATGAAACGGGACGAGATAATATGGCAAATACGCCTCAAGCCAAGAAACGCGCACGTCAAAACGAACGTCGTGCTGCTGTAAACAAAGCGCGTCGCTCGCGCATCAAAACATTCCTGCGTGCTGTCGAAGAAGCCATCGAATCTGGCGACAAAGAAGCATCAACCGCAGCACTTCGTGCAGCACAACCTGAGCTGATGCGCGGTGTGACCAAAGGTATTTTCCACAAGAACACAGTGTCGCGCAAAATTTCGCGCCTGTCTGCACGTGTTAAAGCAATCGCTTAAACCGCTCAGAACTATTGTGAAAAAGGCATCGCTTACGGCGGTGCCTTTTTTCGTTTCTGGTGCCCAAAAAACGGCCCGTTAGATTCTTTTTGTGGAATCACTGAGTCAACAATGAAGTTCTGTTGCCGCACCACTCTCGAACTTGTTACCACTGTCTCAAGCGATTCACTTCGCCCACTGGGGGACAGTTCAAACCCAACAGTTTCTGGGACGAAACCGTTGGGCTGAAAGTTGAAAAAACGCCACGCGTTGATTCTATTTCTGCTTAGCATTGCTGAAGCAATGTGAGCCTGTCTGATATATTGGTCTACGGGACGGGATGAAATTTAGTTAGATATCACTGCCGTGATTTAACTAGGTGCAGACCCAATCTGTCAAAAGCCAAACGAGAGGAGCTGTTTTCTATTGGGAACAGAGCCAATTTTCTCGCCCATTGGCTAAGTGAATTGTAAAAATGCTGAATGCGCAAAGTCGCACGTTTGGTAAAAATACAAGAATGAATGGTACGCGGAATATGACACAACAAGAATGGGAACAACTGAACCAACAGTTGCTCAAAACAATCGGTCAGAACAACTTCAAGACATGGATCGAACCTCTTAAGTTTCGTGACTTGCAAGATGGTATTGCAACCTTCCACGTCCCAACCAACTTTCTTGGAAACTACGTAAGCCAAAATTTTTCTGACGCGATTCTTCACGAGTTGCGTACAGTTGACCCATCTGTTTGCCGTCTAAGTTTTGCCGTCCCAACGCGCACTTCAACATCACGCTCAAGTGCTCCAACCGCGACTGCACCAGTTGCGAATGTTGCAGCTCCTCGCCCAACATTAAACACCGCACCACTTGATAAGCGTTTTACGTTCGACAGCTTTGTGGTTGGTAAACCAAACGAATTGGCCCACGCAGCTGCAAAACGCGTTGCTGAGGGCGGCCCAGTTACGTTCAATCCGCTGTTCCTTTACGGTGGCGTTGGACTTGGCAAAACACACCTGATGCATGCGATCGCTTGGGAATTGCAAACCAGCCGCCCAGACCTAAACGTTTTGTATCTCTCAGCCGAACAATTTATGTACCGCTTTGTACAAGCCTTGCGTGACCGCAAGATGATGGATTTCAAAGAAATCTTTCGTTCCGTTGATGTTCTGATGGTAGACGACGTTCAATTCATTGCGGGCAAAGACAGCACACAAGAAGAGTTCTTCCACACGTTCAACGCACTTGTTGATCAAAACAAACAGATCATCATTTCAGCTGACCGTGCACCGGGCGAAATCAAGGATCTTGAAGATCGTGTTAAGTCACGTCTGCAATGTGGTTTGGTCGTCGATCTGCACCCAACAGACTACGAACTGCGTCTTAGCATCATGCAAAGCAAGGTAGAGATGCAACAAGCCAACTATCCGGGCCTTAAAGTGGAAGATGGCGTGCTCGAGTTTCTTGCGCACCGCATTTCAACCAACGTTCGTGTTCTTGAAGGCGCGTTGACCCGTCTATTTGCATTCGCATCGCTTGTTGGCCGCGAAATCAACATGGAACTAACCCAAGATTGTTTGGCCGATGTTCTGCGCGCATCTCAGCGTAAAATCACAGTTGAAGAGATTCAGCGCAAAGTGTCCGATCACTTCAATATTCGTCTCAGCGATATGATTGGCCCAAAACGTTTGCGCAGCTATGCACGCCCACGTCAGGTTGCAATGTATCTTTGTAAGAAGATGACCAGCCGGTCGTTGCCAGAAATTGGACGCCGTTTTGGGGGCCGTGATCATACAACAGTCATGCACGGTGTTCGCCGTATTGAAGAGCTGAAAGTTCAAGATGGGCAGATGGCTGAAGACTTGGAATTACTGCGCCGTTTACTCGAAGCTTGATCTAAAAGTCCCACTAATGTGGCAGCTTCACTTGACGGCCCAGCTAATCCGCCTCAAAACCAATTAAACGCTTGAGAATATGACGGGACAGGGTATTTTGACTGTCCCGACAGTCGGGATTGGAGAAGCCACATGAAAATCAGTATCGAACGCAGTGATCTGCTAAAAGCAGTGGCTCAAGCGCAGTCGGTTGTTGAACGCCGTAACACCATTCCAATCCTTGCGAACGTCTTGATTGAAGCCGAAGGATCAGATGTATCCTTCCGTGCAACCGACCTTGATATCGAAGCTGTCGACAAAGCACCCGCACAAGTTGAGCGCGCGGGCGCGACAACTGTGTCCGCAACAACACTGCACGAAATTGTACGCAAACTGCCAGACGGCGCGTTGGTCACTTTGACAGCCGACAGCGCAGCCGGTCGTTTGACCGTTGAAGCAGGCCGCTCAAATTTCTCACTGGCAACTTTGCCACGCGAAGATTTTCCCGTCATGGCCTCTTCGGAATATGCTTCAAACTTTAGCGTTCCCGCGCCTGTTCTGCGCCGCTTGTTTGATAAATCAAAATTCGCAATCTCAACAGAAGAAACCCGTTACTATTTGAACGGTGTTTACATGCACATTTCTGAGTCAGATGGCGGAAAAGTACTTCGCTGTGTTGCAACAGACGGACACCGTCTTGCCCGTATCGATGCGGACCTACCTGAAGGCGCTTCAGATATGCCGGGCGTCATCGTTCCGCGCAAAACAGTTGGTGAAATGCGCAAGCTTCTTGACGATGATGATATGATGATTGCCGTTTCTATTTCTGAAACAAAGGTCCGCTTTGCGACGCCAAACATCACGCTGACATCTAAAGTCATCGACGGCACATTTCCTGACTACACACGCGTCATCCCACAAGGAAATACACGTAAGTTGGAAGTTGATGCCGCTGATTTTGCAAAAGCAGTTGATCGTGTTGCCACTGTTTCATCAGAGCGATCACGCGCTGTTAAATTGCAGTTGGAAGAAGATCGTTTGATCCTTTCCGTTAACGCACCAGACAGCGGCGCTGCCGAAGAAGAGCTGGCAGTTGCCTATAGCGATGAACCCTTGGAAATTGGCTTTAACGCCAAGTATCTGCTTGAGATTGCAAACCAAGTTGATCGCGAAAATGCTGTATTCATGTTCAATTCATCAGGCGACCCGACATTGATGCGTGAAGGCAATGACCTTTCCGCAGTTTATGTCGTCATGCCGATGCGTGTCTAAGCCTAAAAAACTGGCTGTAGTGCTTTTGGAACAAGAAAGGTCACGGACATGTCATTATACCTTTCCTCACTGATCGTTTCGCATTTCCGATCTCACAAAATTGCCCGCATTTGTGTCGATAAACGCCCCGTTGCGTTATTCGGCCCAAATGGCGCTGGCAAAACCAACATTCTAGAAGCTGTTTCGCTGTTTTCCCCAGGTCGCGGCTTTCGTCGCGCCAGCGCTGAAGACATGGCACGGCGTCCCGAAGCGTTGGGATGGAAAATAAGTGGGGTACTGCACGCACCCACGCAAACGCACGAAATCGATATTTGGTCTGAAGCGGGTGCAGCCAGACAACTTCGTATAGACGAAAAAACGGCCCCTCAAATTGGATTGGGCCGCGTTGCGCGTGTTCTTTGGCTGATCCCCTCCATGGACCGCCTATGGATCGAGGGCGCAGAGGGACGCAGGCGTTTTTTGGATCGCATGACCCTAAGTTTTGAGCCGCGCCACGCCGAACTGTCCCTTACATATGAAAAGGCGATGCGAGAACGCAATCGTTTGCTAAAAGACATGGTACGCGACCCTCATTGGTACACGGCACTTGAAACAACGATGGCTGAGACGGGCGTGGCGATCCACAATAATCGATTGTCAGCGTTAGCCCAAATCGAAGTAGCCCAAACAGATGCTGTCACTGCTTTCCCAAATGCTTTCCTTGAACTGACTTATGCCGACGGTCCTTTACCCACGTCAGTCGATGACCTCTGCACCGCGTTAGCCGAAAATCGTCCTTGCGATTTGGCGGCAGGTCGTACATTGATTGGACCACATCGCGCAGACTTAATCGGCACCTTCAAGGCCAAGGGCGTACCGGCACGCGACTGCTCGACCGGCGAACAAAAAGCGTTGCTTGTCTCGCTAATCCTCGCCAATGCCCGGGCCTTGGAACATGATTTTGGTGCGCCCCCACTTTTGTTGCTTGATGAGGTCGCTGCACACTTAGACGCAGATCGCCGTGCCGCCTTATACGATGAAATTTCAGCTCTTGGGGCCCAAGCATGGATGACGGGTACGGGCACAGAACTGTTTGACAGCCTAGGTGATCGTGCCCAATACCTTGAATTCACCGAAGATGCAGGAACTTCCATAGTTAAGGCTATGCAATGACACTCGATCCAAATGACCTGCTTCTTTACGCTGGTGCGCTGCTCATCCTCTTTTTAACCCCTGGGCCTGTCTTGGTCGCATTGACTGCGCGCGGGCTATCTGGTGGTTTTCACGCGGCTTGGCCCTTGGCCTTAGGTGTTGCGGTTGGGGATATTGTTTGGCCATTGATCGCCATACTTGGGATTTCTTGGATCTTATCGGTCTTTGATACCTTCATGATTGTACTTCGGTGGGTCGCCTGTGGAGTTTTCATTGTCATGGGTTGGGCGCTTATCCGACACGCGGGACAAGCCATTTCAAGCGACAGCAGATTGACACGCCCGGGAATGTGGGCCGGTTTTCTTGCAGGAATCGCCGCAATTCTTGGCAATCCCAAAGCTGTAATATTTTACATGGGTGTGCTACCAGGGTTCTTTGATTTGCGCACAATCACTACGATCGACATAGCCATCATCCTAGCAATATCCGTAGCCGTTCCATTTGTTGGGAACCTTGTTTTGGCAGGATGTGTGGGGCAAATTCGTGGCCTTTTATCCTCTCCTACACTTCTGAAAAGGTTCAATATAGGATCGGGCGTATTGCTCATTCTTGTTGGGCTGGTCATTGCCGTCTTCTGACACAAAATGTTGTGCCTGACACGTGACAATCCTCTTAAAAAACCATATACTGTTACCAAATAATAAAGGTGCAATGGCATGGCTGACAACGAGCAAATCCCCGAAGAGTATGGCGCAGATTCCATTAAGGTTCTCAGAGGGTTAGAAGCTGTTAGAAAGCGCCCTGGGATGTACATCGGTGATACCGATGACGGCTCTGGTCTGCACCACATGGTGTACGAAGTTGTGGACAACGGCATCGATGAAGCCCTTGCAGGGCATGCAGACGCTGTAACCGTGACAATTAACGCCGATTCATCCGTTTCAGTCAGCGACAACGGGCGCGGAATTCCAGTGGGCATCCACGAAGAAGAAGGCGTTTCAGCGGCCGAAGTTATCATGACGCAACTTCACGCTGGTGGTAAGTTCGATAGCAACTCTTATAAAGTTTCGGGTGGTCTGCACGGTGTTGGTGTTTCAGTTGTGAACGCACTGTCTGTTGAACTGGACTTGCGCATTTGGCGTGATGGAAAAGAGCACGTAGCACGCTTTGCCCACGGCGACACAGTCGAGCACCTCAATGTGGTCGGAGAATGTGGTGATCGCACAGGTACCGAAGTACGTTTTTTGGCTTCTACTGAAACCTTTTCGAACCTCGAATACTCTTTCGAGACGCTAGAAAAACGTCTTCGTGAATTGGCATTCTTGAATTCAGGTGTTCGGATTATTTTGCGCGACGATCGGCCCGTTGAGCCATTGCACAGCGAATTGTATTACGACGGCGGCGTCAAAGAATTTGTTAAGTATCTAGACCGTTCAAAAACCACTGTGATGCCAGAGCCGATCTATATCATCGGCGAGCGCGACGACATAGTCGTTGAGGTCGCAATGTGGTGGAACGATAGCTACCATGAGAACGTTTTGCCCTTCACAAACAACATTCCGCAACGCGACGGCGGCACGCACATGGCGGGCTTCCGTGGGGCGCTGACACGGACCATCAATAACTATGCACAGTCCACAGGAATCGCGAAGAAGGAGAAAATTACCTTCACTGGTGATGACGCGCGTGAAGGTCTAACCTGTGTTCTTTCTGTTAAGGTTCCAGATCCGAAATTTAGCTCCCAAACCAAAGACAAACTGGTCAGTTCTGAAGTGCGTCCAGCCGTTGAAGGCATGGTGAACGAAAAATTGGCCGAATGGTTTGAAGAAAATCCAACTGAAGCGAAAATCATTGTTGGGAAGATCATCGAAGCTGCATTGGCCCGTGAGGCCGCACGCAAGGCCCGTGATCTGACACGCCGCAAGAACCCAATGGACATGAACTTCCTCAGCTCGAAGCTAAAAGATTGTTCTGACAAAGATCCGGTTAACACTGAAATCTTCCTTGTGGAGGGTGACAGCGCTGGTGGTTCTGCACAGACTGGACGTGACCGTAAGACACAGGCCATCTTGCCACTCAAAGGTAAAATTCTGAACGTTGAACGCGCGCGCTTTGATCGCATGCTGGGATCACAAGAAATCGGCAATATGGTCATGGCCTTAGGTACGGGCATTGGACGTGAGGAATTCAACCTCGCAAAGCTACGTTACCACAAGATCGTCATCATGACTGATGCTGACGTCGATGGTGCACACATCCGCACGCTACTTTTGACTTTCTTCTTCCGTCAAATGCCCGAGCTGATCGAAAATGGTCACCTATATATAGCACAACCACCGCTCTACAAAGTTTCGCGTGGTCGCTCAGAAGTTTACCTGAAGGATCAAGCCGAGATGGACGACTATTTGGTCCAGCAAGGTATAGAGGGTGCAGTTCTCCGCCAGGGCAACGGCGAAGAAATATCAGGTCAGGATCTTATTCGCATTGTCGACGAAGCGCGCCAATTACGCCGCGTTTTCCAAGCCTTCCCAACCCATTATCCGCGTCACATTTTGGAACAAGCCGCGATTTCTGGTGCTTTTGTACCGGGTGCCGTTGATGGTGACTTACAAGGAACCGCTGACAAACTGGCAGCTCGTTTAAATTTAATTGCTGTAGAATACGAAAAAGGCTGGAGCGGCCGTATCACGCAAGATCACGGTATGCGTTTGGCTCGTATTTTGCGCGGTGTCGAAGAAGTTCGAACATTGGATGGGAAAATGTTGCGTTCTGGCGAAGCCCGTAAAACGGGTAGCTTTACCAAAAGCCTGCAAGACGTTTACGAATTGCCGGCCACCTTGGTTCGAAAAGATCGCAGCCAAGTTATCCATGGCCCAATTGATTTGCTGGACGCCATTTTAGGTGAAGGCGAAAAAGGCCTGTCCCTACAACGCTACAAGGGCCTTGGTGAGATGAACCCAGATCAGCTTTGGGAGACCACTCTTGATCCAGACGCACGTATTTTGCTGCAAGTACAGGTGTCAGACATGGCAGAAGCCGATGATCTGTTCACCAAACTAATGGGTGACGTTGTTGAACCACGTCGTGAGTTCATTCAACAAAATGCACTGAGCGTTGAAAACCTCGACTTCTAAAAATCAGTTGGCGCTGATTCAAATTTCCAGCGCCAACTACAACTAGTTGACAATAAACTCCACATGAAGCGCGCCTGCTGCTTTGATGCTTTTCAAAATGTCGATCATATCGCGGGGCGCGACGCCTAAAGCAATCAAGCCGGCGATCACTTCTGACAACGACGCCCCATCGGGTACTTCAGCAAGACCAATTCCGGGTTCCTCTTCGATCGCAACATCGGTTCGAGGAACAACAACCGTTTCTCCTGCTGCAAATGGATTCGGTTGCACAGCAAGTGGTGCCTCTTGGATGCGAAGGACTAGACTAACTTGGGAAACGGCAACCCGTGACAGTCTAAAATCTTCACCCATCACAATTGCCCCTGATCGTTGGTCCACCACAACACGCGCTTTGCGTTCCAGCTCAATTTCTATGTTTTCGATCCGTCCAAGCGCATGGGCAACGGAACGCGTCTTAGTCGACGGAACATTCAAAGAAACCGTTCCAGAATTTGTCATCAATGCAACACGATTGCCAAAGTCCGTGTTAATAGCCTGCTCAATCCGCGCAACGGTGGTAAAATCGGCTTCCCGCAGTGCGAGGCGCACATCGGTTAAGTCACTCAACATAAAAAACACCATCATCGCGGTCACAAAGTCAGCATACGCGACCTTCCAAACACCACCATGGTGCCCACCCCCTTTGATAATTTTTACGCTTAATGATGACTGGTGCGGCATTCAGCTGCGCGCCCATATCCACCACCTCAATTTAACCCAAGGTTAAAATTAGCAGGCAGCTGTTAAGCAGTTCTTAACAATTTCAATTGTCTGTAAGTATATAAGGCCTAATGTGAAAAACTGGCTTAGGGACCATTCGCCGTCATGTGATCTTCGCCACGTTTGCGTGATAATTCGATCTGCTTTTGACGCTCGCGAAACCGCTCTTTGTCTGAATCGGACGTCTCATCAACACATTGATGACAGCTAACGCCAACGGTAAATTCAGCGCGCATCATGTCTTCTGGAAACAACGGGCGGCGGCAGGCGTGGCACAATGTATGCTCACCAACTTTCAGACCGTGGCCAACGCTGACACGGTTATCAAAAACAAAGCAATCGCCTTGCCATGTGCTTTGCGCTTCTGGCACTTCTTCAAGGTATTTCAGGATCCCACCCTTAAGGTGGTACACATCCTCAACGCCCTGCCCCAAAAGATAGTTGGTCGATTTCTCACAACGAATACCGCCTGTACAGAACATTGCGACTTTCTTGTTATGGAAGCGTTCTTTGTTGGCTTCCCACCACGCGGGGAACTGACCAAAAGTGGACGTCTCAGGATCAATCGCGCCTTCAAAGGTGCCGATCGCCACTTCATAGTCATTGCGCGTATCGATCACGACAACGTCGTCTTGCGCGATCAGATCATTCCAATCTTTGGCTTGCACATAGTTGCCCACAGCAGAAAGCGGATCAACATCGGGCTGGCCCATCGTCACGATTTCACGCTTCAGGCGTACTTTGATTTTGCCAAAAATCTGCTTTTCGCTAAAGCTTTCTTTCCACTCCAAACCAGCACAACCCGGAAGACTGCGCAGGTGCGCCAGAACGGCTTCGATTCCTGCGCGTGGACCGGCAATCGTTCCGTTGACCCCTTCATTGGCGAACAGGATCGTGCCCTTTACGTCTTGCTCGTTACACAAGGCGCGCACAGCTGGACGCAATGCGTCAGCATCTTCGAAACGGGTGAAATGGTATAATGCAGCAATTGTAATCATGGGCGCTCAGATACGCCTAAGTGGGTCGTTGGACAAGGGGTTTGCATTAACGCCAGCTTGCAGCGATCATACCTCCGCTACAAATACCGTTGAAGGATACCTGATGACCCATGCGTTGATCGTAATTGATTTGCAAAATGACTTTTGCCCAAATGGCGCTTTGGCCGTTTCTAGAGGACATGAGATTGTGTCGGGCATCAATGCGTTGATGCCGAGGGCAGACGCCGTTGTGCTAACCCAAGATTGGCACCCTGCGGGCCATTCGTCCTTCGCATCCTCACACGCAGACAAAGGGCCGTATGAACTAACAAAGATGCCTTATGGCGATCAGGTTCTTTGGCCAGATCACTGCGTTCAAGGGACGGACGGCGCGTTATTTCATGCCGATCTAAATCAGGACCGCGCTGATATGATTATTCGCAAAGGGTACAACCCCTCAATCGATAGTTATTCGGCCTTTTTTGAGAACGATCAAAAGACCCCAACCGGACTTGAGGGATACCTGCGCACCCGCGGGATTTCCAAACTGGTCATGGTTGGATTGGCCACAGATTTTTGCGTCAATTTCTCAGCCGTGGACGCCGCCAAGTTGGGGTTTGATGTCACCGTAAACAGGGATCTTTGCCGCGCCATCAACATGGATGGATCGTTGGATGCTGCGATTGCGGGCATGAAGGCAGCGGGCGTAACACTCGCCTGATCCTTGCAAGTCACATGTGCGTTTGCTTTAAGCGCCTAAGCACCCATCCGGAGCCGAAAAATGGTCGATATTGCAACACGCGTTTGGAACCACAAATGGAAGATTGATCCAATTGTGCGATCCCTGATCGATACCGACTTTTACAAACTGTTGATGTGCCAAAGCATTTTTCACAACAAGCCAGACACCCACGTCAAATTTAGCCTTATCAACCGCTCGACCAAAATCCCATTGGCCGACCTGATTGATGAGGGCGAATTGCGCGAGCAGTTGGATCACGTACGCTCCCTTTCGCTTAGCCGTGGAGAAAGCACATGGCTGCGCGGGAACACGTTTTATGGCAAACGCCAGATGTTCCAACCCGACTTTATGGAATGGTTCGAAGGACTGCGTTTGCCACCCTATCACCTTGAGCGCGTGGGCGATCAATACGAGCTGACGTTTGAGGGAAAGTGGCACGAAGTCATGCTGTGGGAAATCCCAGCTTTGGCGATTTTAATGGAGCTGCGCGGTCGTGCGGTTTTGGACAAAATGGACAAGTTCGAACTGCAAATTTTATACGCCCGCGCCATGACACGCGTTTGGGAAAAGATCGAGGTTCTGCGCGATATCAAGGGTCTCTCGGTCGCTGATTTTGGAACCCGCCGCCGTCATTCCTACCTATGGCAAGACTGGTGTGCACAAGCGATGCGTGAAGGGTTAGGGAGTTCGTTTTCTGGCACCTCAAATTGTAAAATCGCAATGAGCCGCGAGATGGAAGCCATCGGTACCAACGCTCACGAATTACCTATGGTTTACGCGGCCTTAGCTAAAGATGACGCAGCACTCGCACAGTCACCATATGACGTTCTAAAAGACTGGCGTGATGAACACGAAGGCAACCTTAGGATCATCCTACCTGACACCTACGGCACCCAAGGTTTCCTTGATAAAGCACCTGATTGGTTAGCCAGTTGGACTGGCATTCGAATCGACAGTGGGGACCCTGCGACTGCGGCACAAATCGCGATCGATTGGTGGGTATCCCGCGGCGAAAATCCACGTGAAAAACGCGTCATCTTTAGCGATGGGCTGGACGTCGATAAGATCAAAGATTTACATGGGCAGTTCCACGACAAAACCAACATATCATTCGGTTGGGGCACACTGCTGACCAATGACTTTCGCGCACTTGTGCCCGACGATGCGCTGGCCCCGTTTTCTCTGGTCTGTAAGGCAGTTGAAGCTAACGGATCACCCACGGTAAAGCTGTCGGATAACCCGAACAAAGCGATGGGCCCGAAGGCCGAAATCGAACGCTACAAACGCGTGTTTGGTGTGGGTGAGCAAGAGGTGCAGGACGTCTTTGTCTAACTCTGTTTCGACTGCGTTCTTTCCCGCCATACAATCAGCAAACCGCCCGCTGCGATCAGGATCGCGCCGGGAAATAATGTGCCCCATGGGGCCTCATCAAAGAACAACCAGCCCAGCACAAACGCAAGCGGAATTCCGAAGTAGCTGAAAGGCGCAAGATTGCTTTGTTCCGTCATCCGGTAGCTGACGATCAGGAACAAAACAGCCGTCCCCCCAAAACCACCCATTGCGATGATCCACCCTAAATCAGAGGCAGAGGCAATCGGTGTGAAACCAGTCCAGAAATAGGCGATCAGGAACGCGCCAATCGCAGCGGTGAACGATGAATAAAGGTTTACCAATGGGCTAGGAACATCATCATCAAACAGCCGCGCAGTGACGCTAACCAACGCATAGAAAGCAGAGGCTGCGAGCGGCAAAAGTGCATAGATCGAAAAGCTATCTGTGCCCGGTTGAACAACCATGATGACACCAGCAAAGCCGATCAATACAGCACACCATCGGATCCACCCAACACGTTCGCCAAGCAACGGAATTGCCAGTGCTGTTGTGAACAATGCGCTTGCATAAGTGATGGTGGACGCTGTTGCAAAAGCCATTAAGCCCAATGACATATAGAAACATAACTGGGCAAAGGTGACGACTGCACCGCGCAATAAGCCAAGCTTCCATTGGCGGATTTTCAATCGCTTTCCGCCGTCGCGCCACGCCTTTGAAGACCACAGCGCGATGATGGATGGGATCAACCCAAACAGGTTACGCCACGCAGATAATTCCGCGGCGGAATAACTATCAGACAGGTGTTTGATGATCAGCCCCATCGCATCAAAAAGTGTCAAAGCCACGAGGCTTAGAATGATGGCGAGACCTGTTCTATCTGTGGGGCGCATGAGGGTCCAAACCTTGGTTCACTCCACCCTAGCTGGATTGATCAAAAAGGTATGCCTGAAAACGACAGTCTTAACTGTCAGGATCCACCTTACCACGCATGTTCTTGACCTCGCCTCTAACCTTCTTGGCTTTGATCCTGCGGTTCTTTGATCCCAGTGTGGGACGGGTTGCGATGCGCCGCTTTGGAGCAACCAGTGCCTTACGAATAAGGTCCGCGAGGCGCTGGCGTACTAGCTCGCGATTACGCGCCTGACTGCGGGTTTCGTCACATTGCAGGATCAATGCACCGTCCAGTGTCCAACGCCGTCCGGCCAACCGTTTAAGGCGGATTTTTACAGGGACGGTAAGGGACGGGCTGCGCTCTGCTTCAAAGCGCAATTCCACTGCACTAGAGACTTTATTGACGTTCTGACCACCTGGGCCAGACGCGCGCATAAAGCTTTCTGATAGCTCCCAATCGAGCAGGGTTATGTCATCATTGATGCGGACCATAGTGCCCCTATACAACGCAATGCACCCACAAAAAAGGGCCGCCCTAAATGGGGCGACCCTTTCGAAATTTTAGGAGGGATCCTGGTTAGATCGGATCGATCCACTTTGGCGGTTCTTACCGTCAAGGGTTGCCTTAACGGGCGACCTCCAAAGCTGTTCCAAAACCACTCTCCAATATCTTTCTAGACACTAGATCACCTCCTTTACATTTGTTGAATTCACTTGAATCTTTGCACAGGTTTTGAAAATCACAAAGAGGTTTTTTATAAAAAATTTGTGACACAATCTGTGGGGTTAATCGACCGCACGGTTATCCATGTGAGGCGCAATGTGCGGAACGGGCTGTAATCTGTACAGTTTACGACCGCCAGAACGCCCCAAATATTGCGGATTTCAAAGAGCTGCACAGTTTGCACCAAGTTCTGTACAGTTCGAAGCGACCACAGTGATTAACTATGCGTTCATGATTGCCCGCCATTAACCTTTGAAACAGACGATTAACTTTTCTTTAATATCCAAACAAAAATGCACGAGGCATAGACCCCGTGCATTTCTAAACTTCAGCGGTTGCGTCGTTTTTGTTATGCGTCGCTCAACCGTGCTGTGATCACCCGAAACGGAACCAAAGCGATCAAGGCCAAGGTCAGTTTGACCAACCAGTCAGCGAAGGCCAATGTAACCCAAAGTGGAGCCATCACACCAACGTTCATGAATGGCACAGCTTCCCACGCCCAAGAGATCGCAGCATCAGCATCCGCGCCAAAGATCGCAACAGTCGCTGAGAATGCGATCGTAAAGAACAACGCAGTATCAAGTGCGGATCCCACAAGCGTAGAGATCAGCGGCGCGCGCCACCATGTGCCACTGCGAAAGCGGTTGAAGATGCCAACGTCTGTCAGCTGTGCGATCAAGAACGCGGTGCCTGATCCAATCGCCACGCGTAGTGGAACGGCAGGACCGTATTCCAACATGATTTGGCTGCCGATGAGCGAGCAAATGATGCCCATGATGAAGCCTGCGAAAACAACGCGGCGCGCGGCAGAAACGCCATAGACGCGGTTCATCACGTCAGTGACAAGGAAGGCGAGCGGATAGGTGAACGCACCCCATGTGAGCAGCCCATCAAGGATTAGGAATTGCACAAGGATGTTGGAGGCCACAACGATGGCGGCCATTGCGAGAATACCTGGAAGGTGCCCACGTGTGAGTGATAGATTTTTCATAAATTTTGATCCGTTTTACAAGGTAGCGGAGAACTCGGCCTGCACCATGCAGACGGGCGCTGCCTAAACAGTGTCAGGCCTTCGTGCAAGTCATTCGTGTAAAACGTACTCAACAACTTCACTGCACAGGACAGGTAGGAAGTTATCATCAGAGATCATAGTCACTCGTGTTGCACCCTTCGGGTCCACCCAAACGCTGATTCCCTCAAGATTGTCATGGGACAATTGACCCGTCGTGAGGAGGATCTCCTCGGTCAAATCATCTTGGGACAGATCAAAGCGCCTGACACGGGTGCGGAAACCCAGCGGACTGGCAGAGCGTTCAAGAAGGTAAAACAAATTGTTGGGCCCAAAGTCTGCGCCAACAGCCATGAAAAATCCACGGCTTGGAATGTGCGCTACGACCTGCCATGCGCCCTTTCTGAACGCATAAAGCTGAAACCCTTTGACGCGGTGGGATGCAACTTCGGGAAGTGTGTACAATGTACCATTGGCATCGATTGCCAGCGCCTCAAGCTGTCTGTTGAACGTCATCTTGGCGATATCTGGGTGGCCTGCAAGTTCTTTGATTTCACCCACGTCATTGATCGAAATGACGTGTGCAGGTGCCTCAAATGAAAAGAAATATGGGCCATTACCACTGTAGGCAATTCCCTCGATATCTCCATCAACTTTGGACAGTGTGGGCCACGGCACCAACGTGCCCGCGCTTAGCACACCATCATCACGTTCCAGCGCAATCGCCAACAGCTCACCGCGATCCGACAACGTGATTCCAGATTGGCCATCCGCTTTCAAATCAAGCCCCGACAAACCACCAGACCCCATAACCGAGAATTTAACAGAGAAGACCAAGTGTGGTTCAGCGACGGATGCCCCTGCCCAAAAGATGCCTGCGCAAATCAGCGCGAGCGTAAGACGTTTGTACATTGCTGAGGCAAATCTGCGACTTTGTATTCGCGACGAGGTTTCGGTTTGGCTGCATTCGGGTCGCGCGGTTTTGGCGCTGGTGGGTTCAGGATATCATCCACCCACTTTTGTGCATCCGCACAACCATTTCCTGCCGGTGGCGGGTTCTGACTTTTGCATCCGCGTGCGCCCTTCGGACAGGCAAGGCGAATGTGGAAATGATAATGATGGCCATACCACGGGCGCACTTTGCGCAGCCACGCTTTGTTGCCTTTTTCATCTGCGCACATTTTAACTTTGGCACCAGGGAAAACAAAAACCCGTTCTGTGCGTTTGTCTTTGGCTGCGGCCTTGATGATCTCGTGGTGGGCACGGGTCCAACTGCCGTTGGTGAAAGCCCCTTTTGAGCGACGCGTGGAGATCGATGAAATCGCTTCGCGCTCTTTTGCGGAAAGGTTCAGATTCTTGGCAGGCAGCATCCAAATGTCTGCGTCTAAACCACTTTGATGGCTGCGGTGTCCCGTCAGCATTGGGCCGCCACGTGGTTGGCTCATGTCACCTACATACAGACCGTTCCAGCCCGGTTGGCGGGCCGCAACGCGCGACAGCTTCTTAACCATGTCCACCATTTCAGGGTGAGCCCAGTTGCGATTGCGCGACAGGCGCATGGCTTGCCATGTGGCACCGGTTTCCGGCAACTCTTCGCCGCCAGCAAGACACCCTTTTGCATAACCACCATGAACTGCGGGGGCTTGGGTCGATGCGAATGCCACACCACCAAAAGCGGCCTTAGCAAGACCTTTGACTTTTGCAGCTTTGGGTTCAACAACTTGGGTACCATCAATATTGGTATCAGATGATCCCGAGCACGCGATCAACATGAGTGTTACCCCGATGATCGAAACATTGCGTAATCTACTCACTTGTTACTTTTTCCGTCTCCTTTCACCCAAATTAGAAAAATGAGACCGAAAAAGAACAAACCAATAACCGGTGAAATACCAATACGTGCACTTCCGCTGACATGGGTAACGATCCCAATCAGCAAAGGTGCCAAAAATGCGGTTGCCCGCCCTGACAGGCCATAAAGCCCAAAATATTCTGTAGATGCGTTTGGATCGCAATGGCGCACCATGAGCGAACGACTCGTGGATTGCAAAACCCCACCCATGCCACCGATGAACACACCACAGACCATAAATACAGTGTCTGGAAGCCCCGTTCCTTCGGCCAATGAGACGCCAAAGAATGTCGTTGGGGACAGGTTAATGATGACAAAGCTGACAACGATCAACGCGAGAATCGAAAATATAATAATGGGCTTCGGCCCAAACTTACGATCAGCAAATCCACCTAAGTAGCTAAACAATGCCGCCCCTAACGCCGCAATAACGCCAAAGGCGCCAATCTGGCTAACTTCCCAATTCAGGACCAAGGCCGCGTAAACACCGCCAAAAGTATAAAGCCCGTTTAGTCCATCACGGTACAGCATTGAGGACACAAGGTAGGTCGCCAAGCTTGGCTTGTTCCGCAGCCCTTTGATCGAGATCAAAACACTGTTCAACGCTTGGGGCACACCCGCTCGCTTTTTGGAGGATGGTTTTTCACGCACCCACATAAAATAGGGGATCATGAAGACTGCAAACCAAAGTGCGGTCACAATGCCTGTCGCACGGGTGCCTTCGCGTTGTTCCGGATCAAGACCAAAGATTGGTTCCAACCCAATGATCGTCAGGCCGTTCCCCTGTTCCACGATCAACGCCAAAATAAGGATCAGCGAAACCACACCACCCAGATACCCAAAGGCAAATCCAGAGCCTGAAATCTTACCGATTTCTTCTTTGGTGCCCAGCGCAGGCAGTTGCGCGTTCACAAAGATGAGCGCGTATTCTGCACCGATGAACCCCATCCCGAAGGATGCAAGCATCCAGTACAGATTGCTGGCCGCAGGGTCGGTGAACCACAAAAGACCCGATCCAACGACATACATGATGCTAAAGCCCATAATCCACGGCATGCGACGCCCTGTGCTGTCAGCCATCGCGCCAAAAACGGGGGCGGTTAGGGCGATGATGATCCCAAACAGCGCTGTGCTCCACGCCCAAAGGGCTTGGGCTTTGGCGTCTGCCAGCTCTTCGTTCAAACCAAGGTTTAGGAAATAGACGGCGGCGATCGACGCGAAAAAGGGGCCAAAAATAAAGGTGTTTAGGACAGTATGATAAGGCTGACTGGCCCAATCAAAAAAGTACCAACCCCAGATCCGCTTTTTCAGTGATTCGTCCGCCATGCCCCAGATCCCTTATTAGGTGTTGAAACGTTTATGGACGGTGCAATGACACGGACGCAAGGAAAGGTTTCAGGTAACTTCTGACATTGGCGGCCAAGGGCGTTTGTCTTCGGCTGCGGTCCACGCTTGCATCCATTCGGGCATGGGTGGACTAATAGGGTTGTGGCCCAGCGCCTCAGCCACGCGGACGGGTGAAATAGCGCGGCATTTTTCGGTTACGGCTGCGCGGTAAACGATGTGGTTGGCGCACTCACCGTTTAGTTTCCACATCGACTGCTCGATATAGATAAACCGTTCATCCCAACACACTGCACGGCTGCGCATGGTGAAACGTTCAAACGCGGTCAAACGGCGGCGATAACGCACCATGGCCCCTGCCATCGCCAGTCCCCATTTATTGACATACAGCGCCTTGATTAAACCACCGCGTTGGGCCGATGCAAAACGACCAAGGTCATAGATTGTCAAAACACGTCCATTGTTCATCTCACCAAAGAAATCGATATCCCAAGGCCAACAAATGTGGGTGGACTCATGGATTTCAGAAAAGTCAGTCAGGGGCGGTAGATTGCGGGCTAAAACGATATCTTTAATCATACGAACGAATGGGAACATGTGCAGTCTCCTTTGGGGCTGCTATGGCGGATTTGTTTGCAATGGGTCAACCAAGTAGATCGCCGCAGGCTTGCCCTTTGGGCCGTGCGACCTTAGGTAATTGGCAACGCTATAAGGATGTACAAGATGTTGGCAATTTACGGACCACTGCAATTGATCCTAGGGATCGTTTACTTTGTGATGATCGCGCATATCATCATGAGCTGGTTGATCAACTTTCAGGTTTTAAACCTTCACCAACCTTTGGTGATGCAAATCTGGCAGGGACTAAACCGCTTATTAGAGCCTATGTACGGACCCATCCGCCGCATTTTGCCTGATACACGTCCGATGGATTTAGCACCCCTTGTGGCACTGATCATCGTGATTTCGCTGCGCACTTATATCTTACCGGTTATCTTTGGATTTGCCTAAGGCTCTTGTTCCCTGAATCTTAGTGTGAAATTGTCAGCTGTAAGAGCAGATAACTTAAAATTTACAGGGTTCCCCACATGACCGGCGCTGCCACGTTGCTACGCGATGTTTTTGGCTTTGATGCCTTCCGCCCCGGCCAACAAGATATTGTTGAAGCCGTAACTGCGGGTGAAAATGTGTTGGCCATTATGCCAACGGGTGGCGGCAAATCCCTGTGCTTCCAATTGCCCGCATTGCTGCGTGACGGCGTTACTGTCGTTATCTCACCTTTAATTGCTTTGATGCGCGACCAAGTGCGCGCGCTACAAGAAGCCGGGGTGAATGCAGGTGCTTTGACCTCTGGCAACACCCCCGAAGAAACCGATGCGGTTTGGGAGGGGTTGGAACGTGGTGATCTAAAGCTGCTGTATATGGCCCCTGAACGTTTGGCCGCTGGCGGCGCTATGGGCATGTTGCGCCGTGTTGGTGTGAATATGATTGCGGTGGATGAGGCGCATTGCGTCAGCCAATGGGGCCATGATTTCCGCCCTGATTATCTGCGCATTGGTGAATTGCGCCGCGCCCTAGACGTGCCATTAGCCGCATTTACTGCAACGGCGGACGCTGAAACCCAGATCGAGATCATCGAAAAGCTGTTTGATGGACAGGCCCCCAGCAAATTCTTGCACGGGTTTGATCGCCCAAACATCCACCTCGCCTTTGCCGCCAAAGATGGCCCGCGCCGTCAAATTCTAGATTTCGCTGATGCGCGCAAAGGGCAATCGGGGATCGTCTATTGTGGGACACGCGCCAAGACGGAAGGTTTGGCAGGCGGGTTGCGCGATGCGGGACATTTGGCCTTGCATTATCACGGCGGCATGGACGCCGAAGACAGACGCATCGCAGAGCGCCGTTTTCAACAAGAAGACGGATTGATCGTGGTTGCCACCGTTGCTTTTGGGATGGGGATCGACAAACCGGACATCCGCTGGGTCGCGCACGCAGACTTACCTAAATCGATTGAGGCCTATTATCAGGAAATTGGTCGTGCTGGACGTGATGGCGCACCAGCTGAAACCCTTACCCTTTTTGGGCCAGAAGACATTCGTCTGCGCCGCAATCAGATTGATGAAGGGATAGCCCCACCCGAACGCCGCGCAGCAGATCACGCACGTTTAAATGCGTTGCTTGGATTGGCAGAGGCCTTGGAATGTCGCCGCAAGAACCTGCTGGCCTATTTTGATGAAACAGAAGTGACCTGTGGCAAGTGCGATCTGTGCGATACGCCTGTGGATGTGTTCGACGGTACGGTTGCTGTGCGCAAAGCGTTGTCCGCTATTTTGCGTACCAAAGAATGGTTTGGTTCTGGTCATCTGATCGACATTCTATTGGGTGCACAAACCGAAAAAATCCGCGAACGTGGTCACGACAGTTTGCCCACCTACGGCGTTGGTCGTGAATACAGCAAACCACAGTGGCAGGCTGTGTTCCGCCAGATGATGGGTCACGATTTGATCCGCCCTGATCCCACCCGTCACGGCGCATTGCGTATGACCGATGCCGCGCTGCCTATTCTGCGGGACGAGGCCAAGATTTCGTTGCGCCGTGACACGATCAAATCTGCCACACGCCGCCCAGCGGTCAAAGCGATGGTATCTGACGAAGATGCCCCATTGCTAAGTGCCCTTAAGGCCAAGCGCCGTGGTTTGGCAGAAGCAGCAAAGGTCCCTGCCTATATCATTTTCAACGATAAAACGCTGATTGAAATGGCAGAGAAACGTCCCGCCAATCTGGATGCAATGGCGGGGATCAGTGGGATCGGCGCCAAAAAGCTAGACAGCTACGGCGATGCGTTTCTTGAGGTCATCAACGGTGAAGCCGCCCAAATGCACCCGACACGCCGCAAACTGGCAGGGCGCGATGCGGGGTCTATCTATGACCGATTGCTTGAGGTTCAGGCTGAATTGACCCGTGGTGAAGGTGGCATCGACAAGCCGCTGACCTGCTCTGCTTCGATGCTGGCCAAGGTCGCGCAAATGCGGTCTGGCGATGCGGATACGATGAACCGTTTGCTGGGAGAGCGGCGTGCCGAACGATTTACTACGGCATTTCTGGACGTGCTGCTAGATGCGGGCTAGATCAAGTTAAAAGATTGAGGGGGTGACGAAATGTTAGTTGTGATTTCACCAGCGAAAAAGCTGGATTGGACAGAGCGGGATGTGGCGACCACAGTCCCTAATTTTCAAGATGATGCAATCAAACTGGCGAAAACCGTCCGCAGTTTGTCCCACGGCGATCTGAAAAAGCTGATGCACCTCAGTGATGCACTGGCCACCCTGAACCTTGATCGATTTAAGGTATTTCAAGATGTACCTGAAGCGGATGTAACCCGTCCTGCTGCGCTCGCTTTTGCGGGGGATACCTATCAAGGGCTTGAGGCCACAACTTTGGACGCCGATGAAATGAAATGGGCTCAAGATCACTTGCGCATTTTATCCGGCCTTTATGGCGTATTGCGCCCGCTTGACTTGATCCAAGCCTACCGTTTGGAAATGGGCAGCCGTTTGAAAACAGAAAACGGCAAGAACCTGTATGATTACTGGCAGGACACTTTGTCTAACGAGCTGGACACCCAAGCGGCGGCAGTTGGCAGTGACGTGTTGGTAAACTGCGCCAGCCAAGAGTATTTTGGCGCAGTGGATCTAAAAGCCCTAAAGTTGCGCGTCATCACCCCAGCCTTCATGGAAGATAAAGGCCAAGGCCCAAAGATCGTCAGTTTTTACGCCAAAAAGGCGCGTGGTGCGATGGCGCGGTATATGGCGCAAAACCGTTTGACCGATCCAAAATCAATTCTTGAATTTGACGCCGGCGGCTATGCTTATCAGCCCGATCTATCCACAGCGGATAAACCGGTGTTTGTGCGCCCTTACCCAGAAGCTAAATAAGTATTCCAACGTCAGTGGCCCAAGGGATTTGGCGTCCTTTGGCCGATACTCTGACAGTTTGGAGTAAATTGCCAATTTGCGCAGCGGTTTAGTGAGGTAGTGATCCAGCCCAACCTCTAATATTTCCTGATCGTCACCTGGCATGGCGTGGGCGGTTAAGGCAACAATTCCAACAGGGTTTGGTGTCCCTTTTTCCAGATCACGGATGGCGCGGGTAGCTTCTTTGCCATCCATGTTGGGCATGGAAATGTCCATAAAGATCAGATCGGAGTTGAAGGTTTGAAAGGCTGCGACCGCCGCCTGCCCGTCATTTGCAAAAACCAGATCTATATCTAAATCCTGCACCATCTTGCTAAATACCAGCTGGTTGGTTTTGTTATCTTCCGCCGCCAGAACCCGCATTTGACGTGTGACGTTTTGGTCCGCTTCCTCGGGAACTGCCTCGTTATGAACATCCTCCAGTGACTTGAGTTTCGCAAACAACGCTTTACGCGGTACCGGTTTTTGCATCAGGCTATGGAGATAGGCGCGTGCGGGATCTTTGTCCGCAAAACTGGGGTTGGAGCTAAGAAGGATAATCGGCGTTTCAATCCCTTGTTCGCGCATCGCAGCTGCCAATTGCAGACCATCCATTTCTGGCATGTGATGATCTGTCAGAACCAGATCGACATCACCCGCTTTGTTCATCGCATTCAAAGCGACACGCCCGTTTACACAACTGGTCACGCGTAGGCCCAACTGTTCAAGTTGCCGTTCCAGAATGGTGCGATTGGCCGCCACATCATCCACAACCATCACATGGCGCAATCCATCTGAAATGACAGGACGCACGGCCTCTTCAGATCCAACCGTATCCAATGGAATTTGAAAGCCAAAACACGACCCCACGTGTTCTTCGCTGGTCACCCAAATTTCGCCCTGCATCAAATTGACCAACCGCTTTGAAATCGCAAGCCCCAGACCAGTGCAATCAAACTGTCGGTTTCGTTCGTTTTCCACCTGATTAAATTCACCAAAAATATGCTGAACCATATCAGGCGGAATGCCTATTCCTGTGTCCTCAATCGTGATGGTCACATTGGCGCTGCCGTGTTCGGGGTCGGGAATACCCAACACGCGGATCAACACATGCCCTTGGCTGGTGAACTTTAGCGCGTTGCCCATCAGGTTTGTCAGCACTTGGCGGATGCGCCCGGGATCACCAATGAAACGTGTGGGCAGGAACAGATCGTAATCCAGCGCGATGGTAAGCCCTTTGTCACGCGCCAAAGACTGCAACAGCATGATGATTTTATGAATACTGCGTTCCAGGTCAAACGGCTCTGGATGCAGTTCCAGTTTATCGGCCTCTATCTTGGAATAGTCCAAAACGTCATTGATGATCGCCAACAAGGACTCACCCGAATTTTTAGTCGTCTCGACATATAACCGCTGCTCATCCTTCAAACCCGTTTCAGCCAAAAGGTCAGACATCCCCACAACTCCGTTCATTGGCGTGCGGATTTCATGACTCATATTAGCAAGGAAAGATGACTTCGCCCTATTGGCGCTTTCTGCAATTTCGCGCGAGGCTTCCAACTGCTTTTCATATTCAACAGTGGTGGTGATGTTGAGGCCAAGGGAAACGATATCCCCCTCTTGGCCCCGCCGATCCATCAGCTTGATATATTGGTCGTTCCAAAGGTGCAGGACGATAGGTTCAGGCGCAGGTTTTTGCCAACGGTGGATCATCATCTCACGCCATTCTTTGGCGCAAAAATCACCGGTGTTCACAATCCCCTCGTCTGTCAACGCCTGTAAAATCCTGACGTAATTGACGCCCGTTGTTATCTCCTCCAACCCATCGAAAATTGTGAGGTACGATTTATTGGCGGCAATCATATTGCTGTCAGAGTTGAAGAACGCGAACCCGACTTGGATCGTTTCAACGGAATCCCACAACCGCCGCTCTGCGATCATCATCTTTTTGTTCGCAACCGTCAGGTCAGATTTCACCCGCGCGTTTTCATCACGGATTGTGGCCACCTCGGCGCGGGTTTCAACGATTTCATCCGAAAGCTTGCGGGCGTGTTTGCCCAGTTTTTGGTTGGCGGCAAACAGCTCTGCTTGCTTTTGTTCCAACATCAGTTCCGCGGCCAGTCGGCCCCGCCGCTCCGTTGTTAGCTTATCGACCATACTCATTTTTCGCACAGGCCCCTTGCGCAGATATCTTCCTCTACATCCATCACATCGGTGAACATCCGATTAACCACGATCACGTGTTTCGCACCTTCATTCATCCACCGTCTGTACAAATGATCGTGCTGGTGGTCAGATGCCCAAAACGGACCTAAGGGGCTCAATCCAATGACTGAGAACAGCAACCGCAAACTGTCGATCCAAACACGCGTGGCCCAAGCCCTGCACTTTGTCGAAGCCGAAACGGGCGCTGTTGTCCCATCGATTCAGCCTGCGGCCACATATGCGCGTGATGAAAACTATGAGGTGCGCAAACCCTATTGGTATCGTCGCGATGGCAGCCAAACCACAGCCCACGCAGAGGCCGTAATTGCTGAGATGGAAGGGGCCACTGAATCGCTATTGTTCGCATCCGGCATGTCCGCCTGCACCGCTGTGATCGAACACTTGCCCACGGGGTCACATATCGTGGCACCCAAGGTCATGTATCACGGGGTTTTGGCGCAAATTCAAAATTACGCCGCCAACGGTCGTGTCACGGTCAGTTACTATACCGCAGGGAATTTAGCGGAATTGGAAAGCGCAGTTGCTGCGCAACCAACCACCCTTGTTTGGGTCGAAACCCCTAACAATCCAAACTGGGAAGTCACAGACATTAAGGCCGCCGCAGACATCACCCATGCGGCGGGGGCCAAGTTGGTCGCTGATTGTACTGGCACGCCACCCTCTATGACCAAAGCATTGGATTTTGGGGCCGACATTTCGTTTCATTCCGCCACCAAATACTTGAACGGACACTCTGACATCACCGCAGGTGTTTTGTCTGTGCGTGAGACAGGCAAGTATTGGGATGATATCTGCATGGTGCGCAAACTTCATGGCACCGCCCTGCATTCTTTTGACGCGTGGTTGTTGATCCGCGGCATGCGCACCCTGTTCTTGCGGGTTGAACGGTCGTGTAAAAACGCAATGGCGATTGCCACCCATTTTGAGGGGCATCCGTTGCTAGAGGCTGTTCTATATCCTGGCCTTGCGTCCGATCCAGGGCATGAAGTGGCCAAACGCCAGACCAACGGTCAGTTCGGTGGCATGATGTCAATCATCGTCAAAGGGACTGAGCAAACAGCCATCGACACCACGCGGTTCTGCGAATTGTTTTACCCTGCAACGTCATTAGGTGGGGTTGAGAGTTTGGTTGAACATCGCAAGACAGTTTCAGGCGACGGCTTTCCCGTGCATCCACGTTTGCTACGTTTGTCTATCGGGATCGAAGATGCAGATGATCTGATTTATGATATTGAACAGGCTCTAAGACGGGCTAATCAGCCCGCTTAGCGCTGCCCCTCGCGCAGCCACGCACCGATGATGAACAGACCCGCGATCAACAGGACCAACCAACTTGGCAGCAATGGTGTCAGGCGCACCTCGCGCACTTCGAACGCGTGGTGTGGTGTCAGTCCGATCCAACCACGCCCTGTTGCGGGGCGTCCCTCGCGCACGTTGCGCAGGGATGGCAGGCCATCTTCAATCCCATGCGTACCGCCGCCAGTGGCCTTGATCATCGGGGCCAAGATGTCGTCCGTCGCAATCGTATTCACAAACTCGCGCGGGGCGGCGGGGCCAAGGCCAATAACGGTGTCCTGATCGCCATTGCTAAGGCGATACAGGCCAATCTCTAATCCCTCAAACATGCCCTCGAATTTACCGGCCTCAACCCGATCCAAACCCAGTGTCGTGATGGTGCCATCGGGGGCAGTAATGGTGACCTCAGGTATGTCTTCGGCCAAAGTACGTCGCGTGATGCGCATGGTTTGACCGATTGCATTGGCGGTTAGGGCTTCTTCCTCCAGATCGGGTTCTTTCATCATCCAGTGACCCAAACGGCGCAGCAATTCCAACTGTGGCCCGCCACCGTCATAGCCACGGTTCCACAACCACGCATGATCAGAGGCCAGCAGCGCCACGCGCCCTTCTCCAACACGGTCTAAAACCAGCAAAGGTCGCCCATCCACGCCCTCCATCACAGTATCCCCAGATGTGGTGACCACATCAATTTGACGCAACCATTTACCCCATTCGTCATTGGACTGCAGATTGGCCGTCACAGGATGGCGTTGCCCCAGATCAGTCACAACTGGCAGATAGGGTTCTTCCAAAACGCGCGCCGTGGGTTCAGCGGGAATGACACGCCCCAAAGGCGAGCGATAAATGCTATCAGCACTGGCAAAATCAGGGCCAGCAGCAACCAGAACAGCACCGCCCTGCTCAACATAATTCACGATGTTTTCAAGGTAGATCACAGGCAAGATTCCGCGCCGTTTGTATCGGTCAAAAATGATCAGATCAAAATCGTTGATCTTCTCCAAAAACAGCTCGCGCGTTGGGAAAGGGATCAGACTTAACTCCTCAACTGGCACACCGTCTTGTTTTCCAGGGGGGCGTAAAATTGTGAAGTGCACCAGATCAACTGAACTATCCGACTTCAACAAATTGCGCCAAGTGCGCCCCCCTGCATGGGGTTCGCCCGACACCAATAAGACGCGCAGACGGTCCCGCACGCCGTTAATCTGGATCAATGATGTATTGTTACGATCCGTCAGCTCTGTGGCGACTGTTGGGACCGTGAACTGGATTACGTTTCGCCCGCTGTGGGGCAAGGTCAGGGGCACGTCCATGTCCTGTCCAATGGGCACGTCGAACCGTTGCGCTGGTCCGCCATCGATCGAGATATCAAGCAATGCGGTGTCTTGCAATCGTAAGACGGCCCCTATGTCATCAATGCGCAGGGTCAGCGTGATCGGCTCACCGATAATGGCAAAGGCCGGTGCGTTTTTCACGGTCAGACGGCGGTCCCAATCAGTGGCGTAGCCTGATCTAATCATATGAAAGGGTGCAGGCAAATTGGTTGGAACATCTGCATCATGAATTTGCCCATCCGTCACGGCAATCACACCTGCAATACGGTCACGGGGTTCTTGGGATAATGCATCATTGAGCGCACCAATTAGGAGGGAACCTTCGTCCCCGTCCCCGTCAGCAACAGTGATGCGACGCAGTTCGGTGTTGCCACGCGCCGTGATCGCCGCCGCCATCTTGTCCGCCGCGACGCGTGATTGCAACGCGCGGTCACCGAGGGATTGCGAAGCAGACGCATCCTCAATCATCACCACAATATCAGACAGCGGGCTGCGGTCCTCTTGTTGAAGCGATGGACCTGACAACGCGAGCAGAACAACCAGCCCTGCACACCCACGCAAGGCCCAGCCACGCAACCCACGCAATCCCGCCAAGGCAACACCCAAAACGACAACACCGCCCAAGGCCATAAGCACAGTCAAAGGAACCAATGGATCAAAAATGATGGAGTTGATCATTGGCCCAACCGCTCCAGCAAATCAGGCACATGGACCTGATCGCTTTTGTAGTTTCCAGTCAGAACATACATCAGCAGATTCACGCCAAATCGGTTTGCCAATTCGCGCTGACGTTCGCCGCCGAATCCACGTCCAACGGGCAGCAATGGCGCGCCCGAAGTGGCCGTGGCCCACGCACCCGCCCAATCGTTGCCACCAATCACTACGGGCGTCACACCATCATTCAGGTTGCGAAACGGCATACCGTCCATCTGTTGCGCGTCGATGGATGCTGCCTCAACCCAGACATATCGACCGACATATCGACCAGGGAAATCCTGAAGCAAATAGAATGCACGCGTGAGAACGTGGTCGCTGGGAGCAGGCTCTAACGCCGGGATATCCATGAATTTCGCCAATTCCTGTAGCTTGCGCCCATTCGGGCTGGCACTGCCAAAACCTGCGACATTGGCATCGCGGGTATCGAAAATGATCAAACCACCAGAACGCAGGTAAGTGTTCAGCTTTGCGTATGCCTCCACCGACGGGCGCGGTTGTTCAAGTGTAATGGGCCAGTAGATAATCGGGAACAGTGCCAATTCATCGTTTTCAAGATTGATACTAACAGGGGCTTGGGGTTCAATAGAGGTTCGAAAGAACAGCGTATCCGACAGACCGCGCAGACCTGCATATGCGATATCATCTACTTCGGTATTGCCCGTCACAATGTGGGCCAAAGCCAGTTCTGATGCCACATCAATGTCGACGGTTTGCGCATGTGCGGGAGGTCCGTCTAGGCCGATCAAGCCCAGTGCAATCAACGCAATGGTGCTGCGCGACACTTGACCCAACAGCTTGCCCGACAAAGCGAGTGATGCGATTACATCAACCAGCAAAAGCAACAAAGCCAAACCCAGAAGCGGCCCACCAAGCTGGCGTGGCGGTACGGTGGAGTAAGAGCTGACAGTGACGGTATCAGGCCATTGTATAGCATTCAAAATATCACCGTCACCCAGTACATTGCGCGCCAGTGTCCGATCCCCAGAGGTGTAAATGCCCGGCAATAAAATCGCGGATGGGTCGGCCACCACCAAATCGGGGCCGTCTACACTTGGCATCGTGCCCGCGTCACGCAATGCTCCAAAGCCATCCATCACTTGGCGCGGCGTCCAAACCGTGCCTTCAAGGTCGTCGATAGACGGCGCTGTGACGGGTGAGGAAACAGCTAACCGTTCCAGCATTTCCACGAACAAAACTGAAAACGGTAAGCTGGACCATTCGGCATTGGCGGTGACGTGGAACAAGACGACTTGCCCTTGACCAACCGATTTGCGCGTGACCAAAGGGGTTCCGTCACTGAGTTGGGCAATCACGCGTGCGGCCAAGGTGGGATCGGGTTGCGCCATCACTTGGGCATTCACCACCACATAGTTGGGAACCTTCAAGCCAAAGAATGGTGAGGTTTCACTGAAGGGTGCGATTGCTTTGGGCTCGCCCCAACTCATTGCGCCACCTACGCTGCGTCCACCACTGCGCAACCGCACTGGCATCAACGGGTCCTCAATAGCACGGCTGATATCGCTGGCTGCGACGCGCGGCCCTGCAAAGCGCAACAGCAGTCCACCCGCCTTAGTCCACGCCAGTAGTTTTTCGGTTTCTTCTGCAGATAAGATCGCAACATCCGCCAAAATGATAACATCTGGGTTTGCAGGCAGAACGTCGGCCAGCGCACCTGTCAAAATATCTGCGGTAGGTTCCAGTGCTACGTTTAGATAATGAAGAGGAGAAAGAAGCTCTAACCCCTCGTGCCCACGGCGGCCTGCAACCAATGCTACTTCGCGCCGCTGGAACGAATTATCCACCAAGGTGCGCGCGCCGGCGGATCGTATTCCTTCGATTTCAAAAGACGTGACACGTGCGCGCAGTTCAGCGGGCAACACCAAAGATGCATTCGCCACCTTTTCGCGGCCGCTAAATTGCGCAGTCACCCGTGCCAGCGTCGCGTTATACCCTGATGGGTCGCGCCCTTGGGCAAGGATGGTGACGGCCTGATCCCCGATCGCGTTAGCACGCAGGGTCGTTACATTTATCGTTCCATCAACGTATTGCGCAGGGGTTAGCCCAACGACCTGCTGCGTTCCTTGGAAAATACGCAAATCTTGGGCTGCATTGAGGGCCGACAGGATGTCATCTTGCCCCTCATAGGCCACTCCATCGCTGAACCAAACGACTGAAGATGCGTTGGCATTCGTGATGTGCGTAATCGCTTGGGCCACATTGTCTAGGCTAGGCAGCCACGGGTTAGGTTTCAGCCCCACAACAAAGGGTTCAACAACGGCAGAAGGGCGAAAATTAAGTTGTTTAGGGTCTGTTAGTTGAAGAATGGCCACAAGTTGACCTGCACTGGTTGCGCGGTTGATCTCACCCTTGATTGCTTGCATCTGTTGGGTATGCCCAACGGCACCAGCCCATGATCCGTCAACAACAATCAATTTTGGACCCGCAATTTCATTGCTGGAATTATCAGGATTTAGGATTGGTTGGGCCAGCCCAACGATCAGCGCAGCGACCACCAAGATGCGCAGCAACATCAGCCACCACGGGGTACGATCTGTGACTGTTTCACCGTCTTTCAAACCCAGCAACAGTGCCACGCCCGGAAAGCGACGGCGCACGGGTGCTGGTGGAACTGCACGCAATATAAGCCACAGGATTGGCAATGCGAACAAGGCAGCAAGCAACCAAGGTGCACCAAACCCTATGCCCCCAAGGACCGTCATAATCGCGCCCCACCGCTGATCGCTTGATATAGCCACAGCAGACCTGATTGCGGCGATTTCTCTGTGTTGTGCAGGCCGTATTGCCAACCTGTGCGCGTGCAAAGACGTTGCAGTTTATCTTTGCGCTGCGCCAACCGCGCCAAGTAACGATTGCGCAGATCATTGGCCTTGAGGGTTTCGTGTCGCATGGAACCACCCACGCTTTCAAAGATGGTACGCCCATGAAAGGCGAATTCCTCTTCGCTGGGATCAAGAACCTGAAGCAACACACCGCGCACACCGCGATCAGCCGCTTTGGTCAGGGCCAACTCAACTGGTGCCATGTCACCCAAGAAGTCGGAAGCGAACATTGCAGCGGCATTCGGGATCATCGCACTGTGTTCAGGCGGCGCATATTCTGCGCTATCTTCTTGGCTTAACATTTCAGCCAGACGCAGGATTTGGGCATTGCCACGTCGCGGCGGAAGGCGCGCTCCAGTCATCCCAACACGTTCGCCACCACGGTTCAGCAAGATCGCCAATGACATCGTCAAAAGGCGTGCGCGGTCCATCTTGGTCGGCAACGTATCAACGCTGTTAAAGCGCATCGATGCACCCTGATCACACCACAACATCACGGTTTGCGCGATTTGCCATTCGCGTTCACGCACGAACTGTTGATCGCCCAGCGCGCTGCGGCGGTGGTCAATCATGCGGCGGCTGTCACCGATTTGTGCAGGGCGGTATTGCCAGAAATCATCGCCCGATCCTGCGCGCCTGCGCCCATGATCCCCAAGCAAAACAGCACCCGCCAATTGCTCTGCCCGCGCCAAAAGGGGCGGCAGGCGGGCGGCCTGATCTTCAGACCTTGCACGGAGGGTGGCGGGGGTGATCACGCGGCAGGTTTTCCAGCAATGAGGCCTGTGGTGGTTGTATCAATAAGGTCGATCAATGTGTCGCCGCGCGCACGCGCGGTAAAGTTCAGCGCCATGCGGTGGCTAAGGACCGGACGGGCCATATCAAGGACATCTTCAACTGAGGGGGCCAAACGTCCATCAAGCAGCGTTCTGGCCCGAACGGCCAGCATTAGAGCCTGCGCAGCACGTGGTCCCGGCCCCCATGCAACCGTTTCACGTACAGTTTGCGAGGCCGTTGGATCATCAGGGCGGAAGGCGCGCACAAGGTCTAGGATCATCTCAACCACGCTATCGCCAACCGGCATACGGCGCAGAAGGTTTTGGGCCTCTAGCAATTCACCAGCGCCGAAAATTGCGGTTGCTGCTGCCTCTGCTTCACCAGTGGTTGCCAACAGAATATCGCGTTCTGTGTCGCGGTCAGGATAGGGCACATCGATCTGCAAAAGGAAGCGATCAAGCTGGGCTTCTGGCAGCGGATATGTGCCTTCTTGTTCAATCGGGTTTTGGGTGGCTAGGACGTGAAAAGGGGTGCCAAGTGGGCGATCCTCGCCCGCAACGGTCACGGCCTTTTCCTGCATCGCCTGCAACAGTGCGGATTGGGTGCGGGGGCTGGCGCGATTGATCTCATCCGCCATCAAAAGCTGACAAAAGATAGGGCCCTTCACAAAACGAAAGGCACGCGATCCATCCGCGTTGGTGTCCAGCACTGTGGGATCCCCGGGTACCGAGCTCGA
>JGI24919J38490_100290_pt1 | contig 44417 bp, 30 predicted proteins | sample LinPFosmplate7_FD_38490 | JGI IMG/M metagenome (IMG submission 38490) | reverse complement strand
CGAGCTCGGTACCCGGGGATCCCACTACCATATCACCATCATCTTCAGTTTCATTGTCATCATCGTTTGTGTTAAAGAACTGTGGAGGGACGGGAGTATTCATGCTCTGTATTCCTGTTACCTTTTTACTTTTGGGTGCAATCTTACTTGAAGACGGAACCTGAACAGTGTCTAAAGCGTTATCCATATCATCATCACTGTTAATATCAATGTCATCTTCTTCATCAATGATATCATCATCTTCATCTACATCGTCATCATCATCAGTGTCATTGACTTCTTCGTCATCATTTCCTATAGAGTTATCTCCATCGTCATTCATATCGATAGGATTATCTTCTTCGTCATCTTCGACTAAACGAATTTTATCGGTAGAGAGTTTGGTAGATGTTTGTGGATTCGACATATAGTATTATAATAGAAAATACCTAAATAGAAGTATGCAAATAGTATTCAATTCTTATATGGCTGAGGTGTTTATATTTACATATTATGCGTCATTAGCTTTCCATACATAGTCACATGTTGAACATAGGTACATATACTTGATATTTATATCATCATAACGAATATATATAATTTCACGAGATGCATCTTTTGTGTTTGTAACACACTCAGTATTAGGGCATGGTATGTGGTCTATACGCGGAAGTGTAGGGTCGAGTTTGGTATATTTATTTATAATGCGTGACATATTGGTTTCAGTAGATGATAATTGAACACTGGAGATAATAGATGATTTGTCATTAACTCCACCATCATCATGAGTGCCACATTTTCGACAGTAGAACATCAACTTATTACAATCACTTGGGTCAATGGAAAGGTAGAACATATTATCACAGGTGTTGCAGAACTTCATTTCTATACTATATGTGAGGATAATTGGTTCTATGATAAAACCTAATTATTTGATTCAATTTCGGTAGATGTTGTCTTAAAAACAGTATTATCAACTCGAACATCATCTTGAGAGTTACCAAGTACATTATCTTTTACTAGAGTGCAATACTCAATAAGAAGTTTATATTCAAGTACAACATTCATAGAATATATGCGTGTACTTATACATTTCGTATCTTTTGGTTTTGATAACATAACTGCTGTATCAATTATACGTTGATGATTTTCGATAAATTTTTCCATTACAATGTCTTGAAACATGTCAAACATTGAAATATAAATACTAGGATGTTTCCTAACAATGTTCAATATAGCACATTCGATATTCTTGTACGCAATAATATCATTGTATTTATTGATGTCAGCATGTCCTGGATTTATACCGGGTTCGTTGAGTAATGGGTCTTTAGTAAAGAGAGTACACATAGTAAGCAACATGGATGATATAGTTTGACATGATGTCCATTGCTCACCACGCCAAGTATTTAACATAGATAGACAGACCTTACCCGTTGTATAAAGATTAGGATGAAATCGTATCCTATCCTGATTTGTTTTAAAAGTTACTTTTGGAGGTTGATATGGATAATCAGCAGGGAAATCAAATACGAAAAAATAATACCCGTCTGCATATACTGTATCTTGTGGGCCAATAATAAGTGCATATCCTTTCAGGATGCTTTCATCAGAATGTTTATAATAGATTCCATTGGATGATAATGGATTTTTCATAATTTCTTTGACATCTTTGGCAAGGCGTTTGATAGTGTCTTTTGGTATAATAGGTGTATCTGTTTCCTCCGTTTTATGTTTCTTTGACATTATATACATTTATCGTCATATAACATTTATACTGTTTGAAATAGTATAGAACGTTTTACAAGAATTGAATAGATATTTAGGGATCAATGGGAGTATATATTTTACAACGTACTAGTACGAGATGTCTAACGAAGTTTTATCACTTCGCTATAAAAATCTATCACAATTCTTGTCTGCTAATCGCACCGAAGGTGATGCTAAACCAACACATACTCGGATTGGTGATAAGGGAAGTATTCGTGGAGGGAAGTTCTCGATTGATGAATCTAATGAATCAGAGTTCTACCAGCATTACTTTGCACAAGTTATTCAAGGAGAGGACATTGAACATCTTACTGAAAAGCAACTAGGTGAAGGTGGTCCAACAGTAGTTGACCTTGATTTTAGGTATGAATCTGAGATTAGAGAACGACAACATAACGAGGAAGATATTCAAGATGTTATATCTATCTATCTTGATGTTTTAAAGACCATGTTTAGTTTTGTATCAGATGTAACAAACTTTATGATTTATGTATTCGAAAAATCTGATGTGAACGTAAGCAATGAAGATGTTACCAAGGATGGTATTCACCTTATTATTGGTATTCAAATGAGCAATGTTTTACAGACAATTCTTCGCGATAAAGTTCTCGAACAGTTTGCTACAAATCCCAACAATATTGATATTATATCTGACCTCCCACTTAAGGATGGATGTACATGGGCAACTGTATTTGATGAAGGAGTATCCAAAGGGAGTGTAAATTGGCAGTTGTATGGGTCAAGAAAGCCACATAATGATGCATATCAAATTACATCTGCATATAAAATCACCATGGATGAATCGGATGGAGAGTTCTGTACAGAAGTATGTGATATTGACGTATATCATCGAGACATAGAGGAGTTTAAAAAATTATCGGTTCGATATCGTGATCACCCAACGTTTGAACTTACTCCTGAGTGTTCTCGTTGGCTAGAAACTAAACAAAAAGGTAAGAAGGGTGGAAGAAATCTTACAAAAACAATAAGCAATAGTCGCCTTAATGTGGTATCACGAGCACAAATAGCACCAGGAACATCATGTGACCCATCTACACTAATACCAGTGGATCGTATATCGACTAAGGAACAACTAGACGAATGGCAGGCTTATGTGGAGCGAACATTGGATGAAAATCCTAAAAATTATAAAAAACGCGATGCTCACCGATATGCACTTGTCCTTCCAGATAGGTTTTACAAAGAAGGTAGTTACAATGAATGGATACGTTTAGCATTTGCTTTAAAGAATACTGATGAATTATTATTTATCACATGGGTATTGGTAAGTGCGAAGAAGTCAGGTTTTGATTATGCATCTATTGGTGATCTATACGATACATGGTCAAACGTGGATAAAAAGGCAGATGGTGGTCTTACATCTAAGTCAATAATGTATTGGGCACGTGAGCATAACAAGAGTGGGTTTGAACAAATCAAACGTCGTTCATTGGATTATTATGTAATGAATGCTCTAGATAACGATAATGATCGTGAAATTGCACAAGTATTGTTCTTTATGTGTAACGAGCGTTTTGTATGTTCAAGTTTAACCTCAAACACCCAGATATGGTATGAGTTCGATAGCCACCGATGGTTATTAGACAGAGGTATGCGGTTGCGAAAATCAGGAATTTCAGAAGAATTGTACGAAGTGTTTTATGCGAAGCAAGTAGAGTTAGTAGGTAACACACAACATTCCCGTGTTGATGATGGTAGAAATGGTAAGAACGATACTTACGATAGAACCAGCATTCACGCCAAGGCTGTAAGTAATATCATGTCACGTTGTCATAGTAACTCACAGAAAACACATATCGCCAAAGAGGCCGGAGAACTCTTTTGGGATGGTGATTTTGGAGATAAATTAGATCAAGATAAATGGACATTATGCTTTACCAATGGTGTTATCAACCTACAAACTGGTGAGTTTCGCGAAGGACGTCCGTTAGATTATATTTCCAAGACCACTAATGTCCCCTATCTTACCGATGATGATTTGAATCGCAAGGAGAATCAGGCGATTATTACAGAACTCAATGATTTCATGACCCAACTCTTTCCCGATGAATCACTTCGCGAGTATGTTTGGGAGCATCTTGGATCAACACTTGTTGGAGCGAACTTAAGTCAGACGTTCAATATTTATAAAGGTAGCGGCAGCAACGGAAAATCATTGCTTACTGAGCTAATGTCAAAATCATTGGGCGAGTATTGTAATCCTACTGCACCAATTAGTATAATTACTTCCAAGCGTGCATCATTAGGTGGGACTTCTTCAGAGTTATATGCTTTAAAAAGTATCCGTTATGCAGTGTTTCAGGAGCCAACCAAAGGCATGGTGCTGAATGAAGGTGCTATGAAGGAGATGACAGGTGATGCCAAGATTCAAGCTCGAGAGTTATACCAAACCTCTAGTAGTTTTAACCAAATGTTCTCATTGGCAGTTTGTACGAACTCATTATTTGAAATTAAATCTCAAGATGATGGTACTTGGCGTAGATTACGTATTATTAACTTTATGTCATGTTTCAAAAATGACGATGAGTATGATGCTCTTCCAGCAAAGACTCGAAATAGCAAATATATATTTAGAAAAGATCCAAATCTTATTAACAAATTAGATATATGGGCACCAGTATTTACCAGCTTACTTGTGCGTAGATGTTTTAAGAATCTAGGTATAGTTAGAGACAGTCCAATGGTCTTGGAAGAAACGAACAAGTATCGATTACGTCAAGATCTTATTGGACAGTTTATTGCAGAAAGGATTCACGAATGTGAAGGGAGACATATTACACGACAGGCGCTTTCACAAACTTGGAAGATGTGGATTGAAGAAAATCAGGCATCAAATGCTCCTAAGATGACAGAATTATGCGAATATTTAAGTGCAAGATACAGTAAGCATGGAAGTGCTGGATGGGAAGATGTCGAGATTATTTATGAACCACCACCAGAAGATGACCCGTTTTAGGGTGATTCTTTAAGGGTCTAGAATAAAAACATAATATTGTTATATTTTTATTCAAATTATTGTCAATGATTACTTTGCGGGATGATATTGACCTAAATATTCTGCAACAGTCTCTCCACCTCCACCACGATGAGGGGTTGCATTGGAAATGATCGTTGCTTCTACAGATCCAGGATTATATTGTTGTGCGCTAGAGTTGAGGGCTGGATGATATACACCTAATCCCATAGTAAATGCATTATATGGAAGTTTCGATACTAATGATCGTATTGTCGCAAAAGATGCTACTGCTATAACAGAAACTACAAAAGGGAAAATTATCAAAAAAACCAATAGTCCGTACCTCGTTTTAGATGAAGTAGTATTAGGTAGAGAGAATATGCCAACTAAATATGTGACTACAATGGCTGCATATGCCATTCTGATAAAATAAAACCAGTATTTTAAATTGTCGATTCCTTGACTCTGATAATAGGCTTTTCGGTCATTGGTTACTGTATCATTTACTTTGGCTTTATAATTTCTATCTAATCTATCTACCGATGCTTCAATACGGTCTTTATAATGTTCCATATCTCTATGTGTGGAACGCATCGATTTATAGTCTGCGATTAGAGTTATAAGCATCTCCTCATCTTGTTTCCATAATTCTGTCATATTATTAATCATCTTATCAGCCTCTTTCTTTAATGCGTCCGATGCCTTGACTACATAATCATCTTTTCCGTACTTAAATTCAAGATAGTTTTTACGTGCAACATCCACCTTCATTGGCGCTGTCTGTAGATTATCCTTTGTTGTATCGTATTTTTCTCGAAGTTGTGTGAGTTTTTTCTCCCTTTCACATTGCGCATCACATGCAAGATGCTGGTTTTGTTTTTCAATTAATTTGTTTGCGTTTGAAATAACACTATCCAGACTAGTATGGTCAGATGTACCATCTGCATGTGATTGATTGATTATAGATCCTAATAAACTATCACCTGTACTGGACGACATGATGTACTATTATATGATATATAGTATACCATGTGATTACTTTCTCTCTATTCGAGCGGATATGAATACATATTCTCTAAATATATTCATTTACATAGGATTAACAGGGACAGCAGGGCTAGCAGCAGCGGAAAAGATTCCATCAGCACCACTCGTCTTTGGGTCGTATGGAGTAATGGCTTTTCCAAATGCTGTTTCGACCTGTTTACTGCTTAACTCACTATTAGCAAGACACTTATTAAACGGAGGAGGCACCCATGTGTAATCGGCAGGACAACAACCTTGATTTTCGCATATTCCCAATTCATCTTCAAGGTCACCCCATAAAGTTTTCTCTGAAAAGGTGGTAGGATGTTGCCAATCAGGACTCATTTTGCTCCAGTTATACTGGTCATACACCATGTTGTCACGATTATAAGCATCATAGAGGTCCCTACTAATTACGTACATGCCAATAGCAAGAACGAGAATTATAAGAGTCTTAAATGCCGTCTGAGGGAGTTTGCCAGTATTATTTATCATCACAATAACCAATAAAATTGCAAACATCAACGTGATATTTTTCAATATAGACGTATGATGCTTGTATTTGTCACCATAATAACGGTTGATTTCTACTAATCGTAATCGTCTAATACGTTCATCGTTAAGAAGATCTACACGTCTCTTTGTACGATTGAGTTCTAGCTCTACAACTTCCAAAGCATCCGTCTGTTGTACAAGTGTGTGTTTGGCACTTGTCAAGTTCTGATTGTAATAATCACGGTTTTCACGTAGAGTGGAATAGAGATTCTCACGTGTCACAGTTAAATTATTAATTTTATCGATAAGTGCAGACTTTTGTGTAGTAGTAAGGGTTGTAGTTCCTGTCTTATTTTCCAATTCCTGAAATGCTTGCAACTCTGCTTCTTGCAACTGTTTTATATTTTGGACTGTTTGAGCACTGCGCGATGACGTTGGTTCGGATATCACCATATTTTCGTATATGATATAGTGATATTAAAATTAGTTCAGTATCCTAAAGTTATGTGGGATGTTCCTACTTAAGATTTCGTAAAACAAGAACCAATAAAATTACTGCTAAAATAGCCCATAGTATGTACATATATGCACGAGAACTACGGGTTAATTCACTAACATTAACTAAATTATGATCTTGGCGCCATGTCTGATTATCACGACTTGCAGCAACAATGCCAATATTGCGATTATATTCTGTAAGAGCCTTTTCTATCGCATCACTGTTAGTTTCTGTCATGGTAGTGAGGTCAATGTTATATTGTTTTAACTTTTCTACGTTATCCGCATATTGACTAACAGTATTATCAAGTTCGCTAGTTGTAACGCGTTGTTCATTCTGTGCTTGCAATGCCTGACTGGTGGTAGAACTGCGGTTCTTATAAATGTAATTACACCAACCACCTCCCATCTCACCACAATTATCCTTACCATATTGTGTAGCCTTATCCCAGTCGTTACCACAGAAGCATTGTCCTCCATCTTGGACTCCAAAATAGCTATAATCCTTGCATTTTTCGCTACACGATTTTATACCATTTGCGGAACTATCGGTGCCAACATAATCAGGAAGTGCGCGATTCGGGGCATCTTTGTATGGACCAACCTTGCTGAATGGGGCATTGGCATTCGAATTCTCAAATCCTTCTTTTGCATTTTTTACATAAGTTGTCCATGTATTTTCTGGTCCTGGTAATGTAGGTGATCGAGATACACCAACTGGTGTATAGTAACTATACACTCCTACGTGGTTGTTATCTCCTTGCTCACATCCTTCTTGCCACTCATTTCTGCGGTCATAACACTCACCTCTAGTGGGAGCAGGCTTTCCTCCATGATCAACATCGTTAAACCATCCACTATTTGATCTCTCAGGCCATGCAGTACAATCGCCAATTACTTGCATCTCGCATTTCGAAGGTACGCTCACTACTTTTTCAACATCACTCAATAAACTACTCCAAAAAAATCCTTCACGGACAGGTGGTTCAGAACTGCCTAAAAGAGAGAATCCTTCGGCACTACCTGTCTGAGGATATCGTGTTATATTACCAGCGACGGAGTTTTTGACATTCCCCCAATCAGCATGACCTTCTCCTGACTTACAATAACCAGAAATATTAGATACGTCTTTGTAGGTTCCACACGTTTTATCATCAGACATTAGATACATCTCGCATGATTCATCATTCATACAATCTTTGGCACAACCTGCTTCAGAAAGTGAAACTTGCTTAATCTGTTCAGAGTTTGCTCCAATATAGATATTGTCACCATTACAAAAAGAACTGGTGTTTAAATAAGTATCTGATAGTTGCGTTTTCTCTTCTTCGGTAAGTTCTACACTACCCTGTCCTCCACGATTTACCGGACTAGTTTTTGTTTGAATCGTCGAGTTTGTGGCTGCATTATACTGGCCATCATAGACATCTCCTCTGAGAGACATATCGTATGATTGTGTAGGTGGATTAGGTAAAATACTTACATCCTTCATCCAACAACTATCATTTCCAGACCAATGGCTAAACCCACCGCAATTTTCATTGGTATCACATGACTTCTTACACTCTTCTATACCACCTGTTTGACCTTGCTTAATAAGGTAGGATGGAACATCATGGCCATCTATCAATGTATCGTCATACTGATTGTATAACATGGATTCATTTTGAGACAAAATAGTATCACCAGTCTTCTCACGTAATGCAGATTGTTTGCTATTTAACATATCAATCTTTGCAGTTTGATCAGTCATAGTGCTTAAAATCCTATTTATCTCATTTTGACGAGCTATTGTATCACGAGAACCGACAATAGGGACAGTTGAATTGCTATATGTCGCTTGTCGTGAGTCAGGAAAATTAAGATTGGTATAAAACCCTTCTACACTTTTTGTCTTTTCTTTATTCAATGAACAAGATTCTGTCATATGTTATGATATCTATACAGTACCATAACATAAATATTCCGAATAAAATTATATATCTAATAATTTCTATATATTCAATTATTATTTGAGTGGAAACTCAATATTTATTGTGCTACATTAGTCGTAAGTGTTGGACTTGCAAATGTATTAGAAGAGGATAACACACCCTGAGTACGACCTCTGTAATATATAAAAGCTAAAATACTAAGTAAAACCACAACACATACAGGTAGGATTAAATTAGTTTTACCTACATACTTTGTAAAGATAGCAAAACATAATATAATGACTAACACAGAAACCAACTCGGTTCTGGATAGAGCACTTGCTGGAGGTTTTGATATATGAAGAGCAAGCAATATAATTAATATCGAGAGTGTAATACTCCATCCTAAATATAGAAGACGGTCTGTATCTACCCTCAATTCTGATGTTCCTTGATCGGTTAATACACTATCAAACTCTGTGATAGCATCTTCAACTATTCTACGTTCAGCTAGAAGTGCCAAGTATTGAGACGATAAATTCTTATATGTGCTGTCACGTTCAGTTGAGAACGTCTTTAGATCTGAATTCTGCGCAATTGTTGAATATTTAGCATGAATCTTTTCACTTAACGTAATAATTTGGTGACTTTTATCGCTTATTTTTTCCAATAACGCTATTTGAGGAGTCTTATAATTATCCATTGTAGGCCATTCGTTGGGCATGATTACAGGTGGGCTTGGTTTGGCATTGGGATAGGTAACGGATTTTAATACAAGATTTTGATCCCAACCCCACGTCGAATCTGATCGCGACACGATTAATGTTCTTCCTTCAACGTATGTGTCGAATCTATCCGGCCATTCAGGACTCTGTTCATTGATAGGAGCATTGCCAACAGCCATGTTATCTCGAGGAAGGGTTATCCTCTTTTCGTTCGATCCAGAAGGACCTACTAGGATGTTTTCTTCGTTATAGCCTGTTCCAAACTCAGGAACGGAGGGTGCTGCCTCTACGAATGTCGCATCTCCAAATGAAAATGTTTGCATCGCAGCATCATCATTAAACTGCTCACCTGTCCATAGGATCTTTCTGTTTTCATCCATAAACTGAAGTCTCAATGACATTGAACGCCACCAACAACAATCTGAACGGTTATAATAGACAATCCTTGCGATATTATATACACCTTCTAAATCAACTTCCCACCATGGTATTGTGTTACCTGAACTATGGTATATTTCTGGGAAAGATTTGTCACTTAAAACTCCATCAACAGCCTTTTCTGGTGTAGAACCACAACAATTATTGTCCCACATGTCTGTACTGTTCACATTACAACTGGTAGGCTTTCCTTGCGCGATATTCTTACCCTGATTTTCCATAGGATATACCGCTATTTGCGCTATTTGCATATAGGCTTTTTCATCACAAACCACACGAACATATCGAACGTTCTTAGCCGCTTGTAATCTCTTTGATGATGAAGGGTTATACTCTTTAACCAAATTCTTATCATTTGTAATGAAAGACGGAAGTGTTAAGTTTTGGTCACTGTAAGGTTGTAGGTTATTTGGCCAATGATATGTGTCTAGAGCTGGGGCCTCTATTTTTTGCATAATACATCTCCATGTCTCATCAGTTCGCACAATAATACCAACTTTATTGTAATCAACACTACCGCCAACAGTATCATTCCAATAATTGGGACTGTTCCACATAGTCCAAGACATTCCCGCAGGACCTCCTAAGTTCATTGCGACAATCATAATCATATTAAATCCTTTATTCAGTTTAATTGGACCAGATTCATTGGTTATTCTATCACCCCATCCTCCCTCGATAACCTTACCATACACATCCTGATTATTCACATACACACGACATCTGTCGTCACACCAGCCATACATATATCCAGTGGTTGGTCCTTGTGGATCGACAAAAAATGGCTTGTAAAATATAAAGGGAACCTTAAGAGGCTGTTTTCCCCACATTTCTTGATCTTTCGTTTCCCACCACGAACCCCAGTCATCATTCCACCCTTGATTACCATGTCCGTACCAGATTTTGGTTCCAGAGTTTGGAGCACCAGCGGTTTCACCCCAAGGCCAAGACTCTTGATAACTACCCACTTGTGTGGCTGCATCGGCTTTTGCACCACCTATCGTCCAGGTCCACCACCAATAGTCACCATCAGGAACCCATGTCCCACTAACACGTTGAGCAGGTATGGTCGCGGACCAACCTGCACTATCCCAGCGCGACACATTTTCCAATCTGGTATTGACATTCCCGTTACCACCTGTAGTATATTCGCCCCACCACCCATAGTATCCTGCACTTTCCCATACATCAAAACAATACAACTCATTACGACGAGTTATATAATTTTGAACATAATAATCCGCAATAGTGTTAAACTTCACTGGTGTCCACTCACGATATTGATCTATTGCTTTGTTATGACGCTGTATTTTACCATCTATATACTTCTTGTTATCATTACCATATGTGGTCATCATCTGATTCCATTTCCCATCCATATCATTAACATTACGTGACCAGTTGTCCGTAGCAGTTCGATATTCATCCTCTACTCTCCTCACATAGTCATCGTAATCCCAGTATTGTTGCACCTGTCTATTAAACTTACTAATACGTTCATCATTATCGGTATTACTAATGGATGCATACTTTGAATAATATTCCTTTTTCAGTGCCGCATATTCTTTCAATAACACCTCTAGTTGCGTGTCTAGGTCGCCTCCGTCTTGTGTATGAGAATCAACTGCACTATTATATTTATTTGAAACAACCTGTTGTTGTTGCGCACCACCATTTGGCCTATTTGGCCTAGGAACATTAGCTCTACGAACCATTTTACCCAACTCTTGTGTGTTAGTGTTAACTTCGTCAATGGAACTCATATAGTGTAGCTAGTACATTATATGAACAAAAAATTATCAAACCTATACGGCATACTTAATTATATTAACGGACAATATAACGACTAATATACAAAACTACAATTGAAGATATAAGCAATGGCAATAACATTGAACCGAACGAAAATATACTTTTCATAGAACTCGCGGTTACTATAATGAGTAATACAACTATTAGTGTAAGAGCAATCGAACTAGATGGACTTGTTGCGTACTTACCTGATTGAAGTATAAACTTGCTAAACAAGAATAATGTAAGTGCTAAAATAACGTACCACATTCTTTGACGCATATGAGCAGACTCTGTTTTTAGAGAAGTTATTGATACATTTGCATCACCAGATGACAGCATATCTGACTCCGTTGTTCGAGTTTCGTTTAATTCACTATGTGCTATCCACAATTGGTCATGGAGTTCTGCGTTTTTATTCATAACATTTTTTAGTTGTTCGCCTTCTGTATTCATTATATATACTATGTATACAGAACAATATATGTATTATAGAAAACTAATTATCAGCTAGTGGATTATTAATACTAGGTAGATTATCTGTAATATTCGCTGGTAATGTAGTGGTTGGTGAAAACACCTTATATAGAATGACCAAACCTATACAAATACCAACTACCATGAAAAAATTAGACGCATATTGAAGCTTATATGTATCTGTTAAAATCTTGCGCGCACCTGCTGCACCACTATCCTCTGCTTGTTCAAAATCTTTTACTAAGTTATCTTCATGATGCCGATCTTCTTTAATGTTGCTAGATAGAAACGCAACCTTCTCTCTATAGTCAGCAGTCTTTACTTCAATCTCATTCTGAAGTTCAAACATATTTGATTTTGCAATGGTAATATTACTAAGCAATCTATTATACACATTTTCATATTCCGTATTAGTAGGAAAAAGTTTATGATTCACATAGGCATCAGACAACTTCGAAATAAAAATCTCAAAACTGGAAACAACTTCTCTTAACCTATCGCTGTATATATCTGTTCCACGAACTTCATCAGAGGTTAATGCTCCAATAGAAGATGTCTGTGATGCCTCTGGCTCTTTTAATTCTGGCTCTTTATATGATGACATTGCAATTATATAGGTAGCACGTGCCTCGTACTCTAAGTTAACATATTTTATACTGAATACAACCCAACAAAAACAATATTTTGTTGGCATGATAATTATGTATCTATTATGATTACACACATATGCGATAATACATACCCTCTATTGAGGTCTTGGATGGTCTGGTTATTTCACACACCTTACCAGGTCGAAGTCCAATCGCTATAGCCACTGGGTCAAAACGATTAATATCCGGAAATTCAGATAACTTTGATAATTTATGCTTTGTCATAACATCTTTCACTTCGCTATCGCTCATTGTTCGGTGATTGGGAACAATACTATGGTTTAATATGTTGAACTGAAGACGTTTAATATTAACGACAATAAGGAATATACCATCCTTTTCAAGAAGGTGACGAACTGTATTCAATACATTCTCACTTGTATCTTCTCGTGTAACTATCATAAGTGTATCAGAGTTCTGTAACACTTCCTCTACATGAAATAAATCATCAACAATATCTTGAATGTAAGGAGGACGCAGTGCCTTATCAATATGGTAATTAACATATGTCTTATGAATTGTCTTATCGCTATCATTAGACTTATCAAACAGCATATCCAACTGATTCGCGGTATGCTTTGCATTGGTGTCGGTTAAAGTTCCATTGGCATATTCACTAACATCGTATCCTTGAACATTCATCATTTCTATAATTGTATCTCTAGACTTATGAATGGATGAAATAAGACTACTATTCACTTGCATACCACCACGAAGACGAAGAACTAAGTGGAGGGTTGATTCTTTTTGTACATTATAATCAGATAGGGTTCGTCCATCTTCAAGTTGCTTACCTGCAAAGATAAGGCGTTGCTGGTCTGGAGGAATACCCTCCTTGTCTTGAATCTTCTGTTTTACATTATCGATTGTGTCAGATGGTTCCACCTCAAGAGTGATTGTCTTGCCTGTAAGTGTCTTAATGAAAATCTGCATTATATACTAAGGATTGATATTCTTCTATATTACTAAAAGAATATCATTCAATTCTGATTACTATCAGAAACTTGTCCTAAACTCTAACTTTCGGAAAAGGCTACAACTTTCTTTACTGATCCACTGCTTTTGTCATCAGTATCACTCTTTTCATCATCTCCATCCTCATTGCTATCTGATGGAGGTTCATCTACTTTTAATATACCCATCGTATCTTGGGTCATTTCAACAGTAGGCGTTTGTATAACCATGGGGACTGGAGCAGATGCAGATGCATCTGTCTCCGCCTTTTCTACACGCTCGCTTTCAACTTGGGCAACGGCTTGCACCAACTTCATCTTATCTTTTGAATTGAGTGTGTCAAACTGTGCTTGAATATAGGGATTCTTCATCTCAAGTTCGTTACTAGTTGCTACCTTAGGAATATCTTCATTACTTACAGGGTCAGATAAAAACGCATCTTCCTCTAGAGCCCCCTCTGTAGTCATTGTTCCAGAGGGTGGCATTGAAGGTGAATGTTGGCTATACATATACGGAGAACCAGGAGCATACGGAATGCTATCGTCAGAACTAGGTGCATATGGAATGCTGTCGTCGGAGCCGGGTGCATATGGAGAACCAGGTGCATACGGAATGCTCTCGTCGGAGCCAGGTGCATATGGAGGACTATCTTCGTCAGATTTGGTATCATCTATAGGCACAGGAGGAAGGATAGGCTCTGGAACTAACCTTTTATTAGGAAGAATCGTTGATCCATTGCGTAACGCGCTATTTATATCCTTATTTATTTGATCCATCAGGTTATTTAATTTACTATCATCATTTCGCATAAGTTTATTTACGTTATCAGAATAGTTCATCGTAAGTAAGTTGTTAATGTTATCTGCAGTAATAATCTTCATATGAATATTCATTGTTTGCAACTCTTGAAGAAGCAATTTAAATGAAAAAGGAACACGCACTTTACTAAACGAACGTCCAAACTTAGTCATCTTATCAAGAATAGGATCACCACCGTCGGTTGGCATGTTAAAACGCAATGGACCGTCTGCATGGGGACTCATCATAAGGTTTTTATCGGGATTATACACTGCAATTCCTCCTGTCTTGTTACAGATAAGCATTTCGTATTCATCACATCTCTTCATAAATGCATCGTTCAAAAACGCAGATGCTCCATGAGCCATGATGCCATCACGTTCCATTTCACCAATCTTAAGACCACCGTCGTTGGCACGACCTTGCACAGCCTGTCGAGTCATTTCTACCTTGGGACCACCTGCACGGAAGTTTATCTTATCCTTCACCATATGCTTCAAACGCATATAGTAGGTGGGACCCATAAAAATATCTCCTGAAAGCTGTTCTCCTGTCATACCATTATACATAATATCATTACCAGACGAATGAAAACCATTCTGCACTAGCGCACGACCGAATGCATCGGTGTTCGCACCTTTTGTCGTAAATGCGGTACAATCGCCATACCCTCCCAACATACATCCTGCTTTACCTATAACAGATTCCATTAATTGACCAATTGTCATTCGCGATGGTATAGCATGTGGATTAATAATAAGATCGGGAACTATTCCGTCCTTGGTATAGGGCATGTCTGATTCGGGTATAACGCGGCCAATCGTTCCCTTTTGTCCCGCACGCGATGCCATCTTGTCGCCAATTGCAGGAATACGCTCCTCGCGAACACGCACCTTTGCTACTCGAGTTCCCTCCTCACCTTCAGTAATAAACGATTTATCCACAATACCAAGCTGTCCTTTCTTAGGAAATACTGAATCATCTACAGGGTTTTCCAATATGTCCGAACTAGTCACGACTTTTCCAATAACTACTCTCTTGTCATTCATCTCAGTTCCTTCACGAATAATACCCATTTCGTTTAAGGCGTCATAATCATATCTAGGTTTAATTCGCTCTACGTCGGGCACTTTTAATACGTCAGAGAATCGCGTATCAACACTATCTTTCGATGTCTTTGCATTTTCTTCGTGCGCTTCGTACATAGAAAAATACGTAGTGCGAAATAATCCTCGATCTACCGCACCTTTATTTATTAGAATAGCATCTTCGACATTATAACTCGTGTATGACATAATTGCCACGATTGTGTTTACACCACATGGAAGCTCTTCATTGTTAATATATTTCAAATAACGAGACTTGAGTAACGGAACTTGTCCATAATTCAATATTACACTCATCTTATCTATACGTGACTGAAAATTACTATGATATATAGATACTGCTTGCCGAGCTTGGCCACATGAAAAGGTATTTCGTGATGATGGGTTTTCTTCGGGAAAAATAATAGAATTACCCAAAACTCCCAAAATTAACGAAGGATGTATTTCCAAATGAGTGTATTGTTTATTCACTTTCAAATCGTCTGGTGTTGTCGCTATCAATTGAGAACTTTCTTCTGATGTATCAAGATAATCCACAATTGATAACTTTCCGTGAAACTCTTTGTCAAGTTTAGATTCTAGATCGTTTTCCATTGTTGCGTGGATACTTGGATACATATCTTTGATGTTATAATAACCATTACTATCTCTGTCACTACTCTTTACAGATTTCTCTCCAAACCCACATACTACATCATTCCATGTATATTCGGATGGAGCCTCCATTATCTTTTTGATAATCGGTTTATGATTATAACTTGGAACCCCTTTTCGCAAGTAGTATACTGGTCGTGTTAATCGACCCGCATCAGTATATATATAAATCTCTTGTGTGTCATACCTGAACGATATACTGTTATAACTTGGAATAAGGCCTGAACGACGATATATTTTGAACATATTAATAGTATCAATTGGATTATCTAATACACCCACCCATTGACCATTTACAAATACTTTCGAAAATGCAGAAATTGTACGCGTACTGGCTTCGGGTAATAACTTCATTGTTGTTTTCGTTCGCAACCAGTTAATCATGGGCTTTGATGACCCACTACTTGTTACCCGAGTTGAAATAGCCATGTGTTTGTGAAGACCACAGTTTCCACCATCAGGAGTATCTACCGGATCGATATAACCCCATTGACTTGCATGTAATAACCGAGGCCCAGTTACTTTCGCGGTAGGATCAAGAGGTAGATTGAACTTGCGCAATTGCGAAATATATGAATTATATGAGAGGCGATTCAAATCCTGAACCACGCCCACCTTTGTCGTGCGTTCTGTTGCACCCCATTTCCCCTTAAACGCCTTTCTAATCCCAGTATCAAGGATATCTGGTTTAAAAAACATACTGTGGTTGGTTTCAATTAAACTAGGAAAGTTATCAATGTATGCACTCACATGATAATAAAACTCTTTATCTACTCGCTTTTCTACTTCTGCTTTATGTAACAGATAAAACTCACGGAAAAGTTGATACATAAGTGTCCCAGTAAGATCTACACGTTTATACATAAAGTTATCACGATCTGTTGGAGCATCTACGTTTGTATGCACACGTAGCAACTTATTCACCATATATCCTACAAAATAGGCCTTGTCGATAAAATTACGCGTTCCAACGTGAGGCAAAAAGAAGTCCATAAGAATTTCCAATGTTCCATTAATAGTTCCACGCTTTGTAAATTCTTTTATATAATGTAAAGCAGATTCTTGTGTAAAAACTTTGTCTGCATCATGTATTGAGGGAATAAATATATCTATAAGATGTTCATTCGCATCCAAATCTAATAAACAATACTCTATAATCTGCTTATCTGATATCACGCCAAGAGCACGCATAAGAATGAAAAGAGGAACTGGGATACGCACATTGGGAACCATTATCACAATATTCAAATTAGAAAACTTAGGCGAAGGACCAACAAGATTTATTGAGGTTGTGCGGATAGGTTTTGACGGATCTTCCGACACTGAACGAATCTCGGCGGAACATAAATAGTTGCTATCATCTCCATGCTTTTTGATATACAACATATTATCTGCAAACTTCTCCTGACCTACTATGACCTTTTCTTTACCATCTATGATAAAATAACCACCATTGTCATGACGACATTCACCCATATTATATCGAGTCTCCTTGTTAAGAGACCGAAGAATACATAAGTTGGAATGAAGCATAATTGGCATCTTACACATAAAAACTCGATCTTTGGTAATCGTGTGTTCTATCTTCTCACCCTTTTCATAATAAAACAAATCGATTACAATGTCGTAGTGTATATTAACTCCATAAGTCATGTTTCGTAATCTTGCTAAGTTGGGATACATAAACTTAACATCTTCCATCTTATCATCATCGTAAATAATAGGTTTACTTCGATAAACATTGGTACCATCGCGCCCACCCAAATATATCTTACATTCAAATGGGTCTCGGTCCGCTGAACCAGACCTATTCAGTTTCTCAATAAATCGTAAAGGATTATTATCCTTAAGTACCTTCTTAATATCCATATCAAAAAAATCATTATACGAATCTAGATGGTGTGACACCAAATTGTACGGGTTTTCCGTGAAGTATTTGTCGATTAACTTCCATGCAATATCTTCCATGTAATCTCGTATACCTATATACAATATACACTCCTTATATTTTGATGCGTCATAACATATCTCTTATGAATTACATGTGATATGTGATGACACGAATTATTAATTACTATATAGACACTTTGATGCTTTCACTAGTTACTTTACTTCTTTTCTTCAGCATCAGTCTTCATCTTTTGCTTCTTATCTTTATCTTCAGGTTTCTTATCATCATCTTCAAGCTTAGTATCAGAAGTCATTAACGCATCGGCATCTTCTTTGCTAAACCCCTCTTTACCCGACTTCTTTTCAACACCACCGGTGATAAGAAGCATACCCAGAATAACAAAGAATAAGATAACTGGGAACAACACAAGGAGCCATGCGAGGCGAGTGTTATTGTCTCTACAAAACAAATTCAATACATATGTCCAGAACAAAATATACACAATTTTAAATGCAAAAATCATTAGGACACTTGGAACAACTACGCTAAATGAACCACACTTATAATTCGAGTCATCAAAATCACGAATATTTTGGACAATTGACATAATTATGCCAGCAATAGATATATAAAGATAAAACTTGGCTGGCTTGCATAGCCCATTAGTCTGAAAAGTTTTGAACATTATGTAGTATCGATAGAAAATAGTACATAATATGAAGATACTTAAGCCATTCTCAAAACCTCTCCTACTAAATCATCACTTCTTACGAGTTGATCCTTATAGGGAATAGGACTAGGATCAGATTCCACGCCATGTAGAGTATCAGAAATGGAGGTAACATTGCCGATAGTTGAACGATATGCATTCGACATATCAGATGGAATCAATGGACTAGGAACCGTGGCAGGTGCAAATCCAAGAGCTGACCCACCTCGCATACCACGCATTGAACGAGTACGCCTACGTCTTCTACGACTTGTTAAGGACCTTTTGTGGTGTGCGCTGCGCTTCTTATGGTGACTCTTACGACCATGCTTGCGTTTGTGATGAACACTGTGCTTTGACTTTCCATGCTTACTTCTAGTTTGCTTTCCCTTAATAGCGTGTTTGCGAACCGACTTTCTAGTCACGGACATTCTGTCTATATATTGTATTCAGAGATAATAACAAAAAACAATATCTAGATATTCGAACATTTACTCTATATCAACATGGGTCAACATATGACGACGACAGCACATCTTGGTAAGATCAAGTTCGTCAAGAACCTCCCCTTCAGGTGTCTTTGCTGTGTTATCTTTTGTTAAATAAAGAAGACGATCAACATCAACTCCCTTGTTAAGCTTCTTTTTACGCGTCTGTTCCAAATAAAACAAGTATTTATCAGCCAATACTTCGCCACATGTGAAACACTTTACTGGAATAATCATACTGAACCTCTTATATAATACTGTGTGATATACTATTATATTGTATTAACACAATCATTCAATTCTCGGGGTGATTACATAAAATAATTCATGTTCATGTAATACAGATGTTTTTCTGTACACAGTACACTATACATAATGTTCTCTCTACTAACCAAAATATTACTCGCAATACTTGTTATTATATCTATTCTAATTATTATGGGAACACAGACGCTACAGTATGTTAATACAGAGGATTTACGCACATTAGCATTCTCAATACTTCCAACGGCAGTAAAGACAAGCACTGACGCTAGCACAGGCAAAAATAATATAGTAGAAGGTATGAATACCGAACATAGCAAACCAAGTAAAGAAAGCGTACACAGTGCAAATCCTAAAAAGGACTTACATATAGATACTAAACACGCGTTCTGCAATTCTACGAAAAATGATAAGAGCGAATTAGAAAGAAAATGTGGAAACCTGACAAAAAATAACTGCAAAGATATAGACTGCTGTGTTTTACTTAATGGAGCAAAATGCGTAACAGGAGATGTACATGGACCTACGTTTGAATCTGACCATAAATCTGATAAACCAGGAGATGATTATTGGTACTACAAAGGTCAATGCTATGGTGACAAATGTCCTTCATAGACAAATAAACACAATGCATATAAGGTTTGAAAAATCATAATATTTATACAATATCATGATTTATATACACATAATTACATTTCTAACAATACAATGATACATTATATATCGATATCTGAAGACGTCTATATCATGTCATTATTCATTATGGGAACTAGAGACGTTGATGTTGCTGCTGCTGTTGGTGTTGTTCCCAAAAATGCCACCAGACCCAGTGCTGGTGTTGTTGGTGGTGTTGTTGGTGGTGTTGTTGGTGGTGTTGTTGGTGGTGTCGTTGCTGGTGTTGTTGGTGGTGTCGTTGCTGGTGTTGTTGGTGGTGTCGTTGCTGGTGTTGTTGGTGGTGTTGTTGGTGGTGTCGTTGCTGGTGTTGTTGGTGGTGTCGTTGCTGGTGTTGTTGCTGCTGCTGCTGCTGCTGCTGGTATCAGATGATTGTTGTTGTAAGGCAAGCACAGCAGTTTCGAGAGCGGTTACACGCGCTTGCAATGAGGCTTCTGATGCAACAACAGCATCAAGTTGTTCTTTAAATACGAGCTCTTTATCTCCCCACACTAATTCATTCTCGTTATTTGGATTCACCTTGAGCAATTTATTACCTAAAAATACACCCGAAACATACATCTCACCATCGTTATTCACATACATAATATTTTTCAAAGAGTTATCAAAATTAGTTGCTCCTGCAAGATTAGGATCAACCATTTGAACACCAAAACCACCATGCAGAATACCATTATCATCTACTCGATCAATTACCATCTTTACTTCTCCAAGTTCGGTGGTTAATCCTGTTTTGTCCTTGATTTCAAAAGAAATATCAGGACCATAATATCTCTTGAACCTCCAATGTGGTTCAGTTTCTCCAGTAGCAGTTAAGGTTTTGTTTAATTCGCCAACCTTTTCTTGAATTTCAGTATAATCCCACATCTCACTAATACGAACCATTGTGGTTGATGAATATGACCCAAAGAGTGAATAATCCTTTGTCGCATCTCCTACCTCTTCCTTTTCGGCAATACGACCAAATGCTGCATTGGGATATGCGTTGTTTTTGACAAACATGTGATGGGAAGTATTAAATACCGACCCTAGCGTCGTGTAATCCAAAGCATAATTCACAAAACGATCATTTGAGTTAATTCCCAAAAAGTTGTTTTCTGGGTCAATGGTTATATACTTAGACGATGCATTTGCACCAGTAGACAATCCAGATAATGACAATTCACCTGCAATTGCCATATCACCTTCCAATGCAACTGCTGGTCTCATATAGTCGGTTGTCATATTCACATAAAATGTAATAATCGTATCCGCATCTAGCTTGAAAAATATGGTATAATAGTAGTAGTTACTATCTCTGCATTCAATGATACCAAACTCACCAACCGGTGCACTTCCATAATCCTTTAAATATGTTACTATAAATGACGTATGGAATACTCTCTCTGATGTATCTACCACATTAGAAATCACTACTGGAGTTCCACCAGGATTCACAGTGTAATCAGAGGATATGGAGGTTCTTGTAACAAGATTATCTAATACAGACTTTGTTGAACTAACTAATGTATATTTGTATATGTTGGTGGTCAGATTTTGATACGTGTCAGATATATATTGGATGTTTAAAGGGATTTCAACTGAGTCTGTACTAAATGCAACATGTTTAATAAAGTTAGCATATTTCATAGTTGCATCCACACTGTCAAATAATTTTATGATATTAGGATTGGTGATTACATTAATTCCATATTCTTGAAGGTTCCAACCACGACCAATAATATCAACATGAGTAGTTGTGACATTTATTACCGTATGAACTGAAAACTTTACTCCAGATACAAAGGGTATTCTTGTTGTATATATACTTCCAGTATAAAATAAGGTGTTATCTATAACCTCTTGCAATGTGGGTAAAATGTATTTTTCAATCAAAGCTGCACGATCTGGATGAGATGCCATTATTTGTCCATATGTTGCACCGGTCCATCCAGGATATAATCCATGATATAATAATTGTATATCAGAAGCTTTCTTTGTAAGTAGATTCAAACGATACCCATATACATAATCGTCATCATTCGAATATGAAGCCGTCTGGCCTGCAACTGCACTCAATGCTGTTTGCACTGATTGCCCACTCATCAATAATTGTATAATAGTACCTATTACCCCTGCTGCAGCAGGTAATTCTCGTAATCCAGACGACACTTTTGACATAAAATAATTGATATCTATTACCGATGTATCACGAACATCTAACATTGTCTTGGGTTTGTTAGAACCAATACATAATGGATACAAGTTACTTATTGTATGGTTTAATGTATCTATTTGAAACATTTCTTGATTATTTGTTGTTTTCACTGTAATATCTCCATAAAAGGTCGAATCTCCTTTGGCAATAATGCTTTGGTCGATATATTCATTAACATTGATTATACATGAAACTCTATAGAGTTTTAAACCAATAGGTAAGTATCGCATGATAACTATTCTCCAATTATCATCATATTTATATGGTACCATAAACATGTTTGTAAGAATTTCATTATCAATATTTGTCTGTAATGGATTAAACTCGTACTTTTTAATAAAACTCTCATTCAATGTGTTATATGCATCCTTTATAGATATATTTGTATCTTCATAAAATAATGAAGAAAACTTATTATTGTCCCAATGTGAATTTATCTCATGCTCTACAATTTTTGAATCTGTCATATCGTCAATTATTAAATATAATGAGGGAGTTCCAAATCGGCCTGTAAATAACCCATCGGATCTTATCATTGAAGCCACCGAATTACTTGCAGATCCTGAAGTTTGAGATTTATAAAATAACAATGAACCATAATTTACCAATTGAGATGCAGATGTAAAAGAATTCATTAATGATATAAGCGTGGAACGATATGACTTATCACGTGTAAGGTCATTTACATTCAACATACGACCAGATATTGCTAGTTCTGGTTTGTTTATATTTTCTGACATAATACAAATCTTGATATACATTGCCGATGTAATGTTATCATTATTTGTTGTTACAGGCATAATACATGTATAGGACAATTCTGATTGTTTCATTGTATCTCCATGAACAAGATATATTTTGTATAAGTTGGTTATAAAATCTTTCAATCGATTATGAGTTTCAACTGTCCAATCATGTGCAAATGTATATTCTTGGAGTTCATCTCGTAATGATTGTTGTTCAGTTCTTTTTGCGGCTATTTCATCACGCTTAGTTGAATAATCATTCTCGGCGGTTACTAATGCTGGGTCTGCTTTACCTCTAATCCATCGGGGTACCGTGTTTAATCGTTTATTAGGACTTATCAGACCTAAGTCTGTATAAATCCATCCATGCGGACGATGCCGAAAACGAGCGGCATAGTGATTCTGGTACCCTCTATCTCCGCACTTACCATTCATAACATGATGGTCTTCGGCGTGGTCGTAAAGATTACGTGGAGTGCTATTTATTAACCAGTTTAATGCTTTAATTCTATCTCCAAGTTCATTATATTCAATATTTAGAATATCAATATCATCTTGGTACTCTTGATACATTTCTACCGCATTTTGTGGATTATTTAAACTATTTTTTGTAATCTCAGTTTCAACCTTTTCAACTTCATGATGTCTAATCTTCGTTTTTACATTTTGTAAATGAATATATGCAGCATATATTTCATCTTCTAAAAAATCTAATGCTTTCCTACCTGTTCCTCTATCCCTCAGGTCATCTAACAAATCAATATGAAGATTTATTGTTTGGTCATCCCGAGCTAAATTTATATAGTCATTTGTCGTTATTTGTTCATAGTCTGCAATGTATGAGTTGATATTATTCACTACAAAACTATACCTATTATGCCAGCCAACAATCGGGTCAACGATGCCTAATGCATCTTTAGTCTTGTACTTGAACTTATTTTTATTTCTTAATAAATAATTATTAACATCTTCACCATATATGTAACTATCAGCAGTTATTGGTCTATGAACATTTCGAAAATCTACATGTTCACCATTTATATAAGTTTTCTCAAAAAAATTCTTATTTACTTTACCTGAAATGTATATTCTACAAGTAGCATACACACGCATGGCAACCATATAACTAGTTTGCGCATCCATTAATTCCCCATAAATATTTGACATATTGAGCATTTCAGCCTGATCTTCCATATCTGATCTTGCATTATTTATTACAACCGATTGTTCATTCAATTTAATTTCATAATCAGACTTTCTACTTTCTTGCTGGTCAATCTGAGCCTGAATTTCTTCTGAACTACCTTCAATACCAGCATTAATAGCACCAGTTGCTGCAGATGCTGATGCATCTATCACTGCCGTTGCAATTGCACCAGCAAATGCTGCAGCCATAGGTGCTGCTGCTCCTGCAGTGACCACCGTAATGGCAACGCCAGCAACTGCTGCACCTATGCTAATAGCTGTGTTCAAAATAGCAGCATCCTCTTCTCTCTCTTCTGCATCATCTCGCGCGCTTTCCAACCTTTTTATATAATCACTAATTTGTTGTATCGTTGTTTTAATAGCATAATACTCTCTATAAGCTATTACAAGTGTATAAACTCTAACAGGTAACTCAACACGTGCTTGTAATTTTCCAAATCGTTCCTCTCTAGTAGTTTGCGCTTCTGGTGCATTTGAATTATAAATCTTCAGGGGTAATGTTACAGCAGTATAATCAGGTTGTTCAGATAAAACACTACTTGCACTAGTTCCATATGGATTACTTGTAATCAGTTGATTCATATTCGAAATAGTATAAAATATTAATGGCGCAAAACGATCAATAAAATTACTCATATTTTTATTTGATAAGTTATCGATATCAACCATGGCAGTTATTTCATGAAGTTCTTGATTCACGCCAAACTTACCCATTATATTGGTTTTATCTGTAACTGGATCAATGTGAAAAAGTGTTTCTCCTGCATAATTTCCAACTATCATCTCTCCATTAACTTGCATATCTGCGTTGACATTAGCAATTGGAAATATATTATCAACACGTCCATCTTTATTTTGGAAAGAAATCTCACCATTATTTATTGTAACTTTGATAATAGTAATGATTTTTTCAACCCCATCGACATAACTGAATAGGATGAGTTGTCCATCTTCTAAGGATGAATAGTTTGCATTTAAATGTCTAATCATTGAAAAAATTCTTTTTGGATTATCAACAGTAGAACCACGTAGAATACAATCTTTTATCAACTTACCATTCCAATAAGAAACTGGAGAACTAATACATTCCAGTGAATCATACTCTGACGGATATCCATATTGCCATTTTGTATTGGTCGTTTCAAAACTTACAGTAGGACCTTCATCACTATTCAATACCATTAACGCATGTGACAAATAAGTAAGAAAGTTAGATGAAGTAACGCCATCTTTGAATTTCTTAATATTTATAAGATCTAATAAATTTACACCAGATGAGATAACCATTTTCTTACCAAACTGTAATGGATTCTGAATAACATAGGATGCATATATGCGAACGTTTAATACATTTGTATCATCAGATTTGTCTTTAATTACTGCATATCCAAGCGATAACGGTAAGTCAGAAACAGTCTCATCAGCAAATGTAAATGAATCCAACGATGAGTTTTGAAGCATTTCACAAGCCCACTCAGATGCATACCCAGATAAATCACGATTATTTCTAACCAGATGATCATTATTAAGAACGTAATTTGAAAGAGAATTACTTGTGTCCTTTCCAATTATACCAATTCGCGATGTAAAATATATCTGATTTTGTTGAAAGTATTTCGATAAATCATCTTTTTGATGTAACTCGTATAATGTGATATCTTCATTATTATTAAAATAGGTGTTATATACTTCATTCATTATCTTATTGAGTAACATGTCAGTATTAGGTTTAATTTTTGCTGTAAGAAAAGTGGGATAACCACCAAGACGGGAACCCAAATCAGGGTGTGCAGCTAATGTAGGATCTGCACCACTATAATATTTACTTTCTGTGCTCTCTGTTACCTTATGAAAGAGTTTCGTAAGACCTGTATTATATAACACATCTCTAGCAACCTGTATAATATATGCGCGCTCTTCGTCATTAGTTCCAGACTCATCGGTCAGAATCCTTTGAACATCTAATAATGCATTGCCATACAAGTGAGGTAGTTGTGAGTCCGCTGATTTCGGGGATCCTCCATAGGCTTTGTGATAAAAATCATAAGTATTAGATAATGTATCGCCAGTTGGATTATATATATACATGTGTTGATCAGTATATAACTTTTTTTGAGCACTCTGATATTTTGACAAATATTTCATTTCAAAAACTCCAGTATGAGTATTGTTGGTATTGGTTTCAATGATAATTGTACTTTTGGTGTTGGCCTGACTAAGGCTATTGCTAGTACTACTATGAACACTAGTGATTCTATCAAATAGTTTGATGTTTCTAGTGCCATTTAATAATATGTACTCTGGTCCCTGTCTTTGCATCATGCCCCACGGCCCTGACTGCACCATGTTACTATCGTTATTAACCGCTCTGGGACCGCTACTTTCGGAATTAAAATCAGAACTACTCCATACAGGTTTAGTTCTAGATAAATATATGGAATGTGGGAATGTTCTTCTATGGGATTCCTCCGTTTCTGATTCACTCTTCGTTCTAACATAATTTGGGTGCTTTCTAGATTTTAGTTGAACTCTTGAAATCTGGTGAATTCTACCTAGATCAATCCATATATATGAACCTCGTGTACCTAGATAATCAGAGAGGCGTTTACTGTCTTTTTGTGTATGACTAAATGTCGTGTAAATCCCATCACGATGTTTGGATTCTGGATAAGTTTTATATTGACTAGATAACCCACCACTGAGAGCAGTTATTTTATTACCATCCATATCAAATGCTTCTAATTCTGCCCAATTTGCATATTGTGATCTATGATAAAGTTGAACATACACATATCGTGCTGAATTACGAATCGTTGTATTACGATCTATTATAAACGAATGTTCGGGGAGACCATTAATATATTTACCAAAAGCTTGCCTCTTTTCAACCACTAACCTGTAATCATATTTTCCATCTTCCCTTATGGTAGATAACAAAATACTCCAACTCCCAGGCAAAGGATCCCATCCCGTATCAGTTCGTGTGTTTGATTTCCAATCTTGATCCCAATTTTCATTCCAAGTACCTTGGCATAGTTCAAGTTTATAAGCACCAATATACGTTCGATTAATATTATCTAATGTTGCAACTGTAACGGTATTTCCAGCTTTCAATGGAGCACTAGCAATAACCTTACCACCAGTGACTTGTTTTATTTCCCAATAATATGTCTTCTCGGGTGTAGAACCAGTACAATCAATGTGTAGTTCAAAAGCTCCAAATTGGGGGACAACTGGATCACCTCTAGAAGCTAATTTATTTAATCTACTGGTCGAATACGTTGGGAATGGTTTGGCATTAAACTTATAGGTAATTATGCCCATTTTTCCATCATTATCGGCATGCGTTGCCAGATAAGAATCAACTTGAAATGCATTTGGATCAGTTATTATTCTTTGTACATTATCAAAACTATTAGCCAAGTAAAGTTTATGGGTTGCAAACTGGTCGTGGTATAGTGTATTTCTAAGTTCATAGTGCTCAGGATTCATACCATTTCTTCCAAATACATTTATCATACTGATGCTTTTAGGACTTCCTAAATCAATAAGAACCCACATATAGTCCCAATAAGGACTACATGCTACAGACCAAAATCTCTTCTTGTTATGCCATGTTTCTTTCTGTCCTTCTCCATATCCATATCGATTATTTACCAAGTCATCTTTTGAATACGTTGATGAATGATAGTCAGAAACAGAAACCTGTGATGTAGATATAGGTATTTTATTACCATTACCATCATATATAATAATCTCACCTATGGTAAAATGACTGTTAGTGTCTGGTCCTCCTTTTTCTAAAATAACATATCGAGTAGTTATAGCGGTAGTTTGTATTTTATTTATGATCGCTGCATTAAAATGATTAACAATGCCGCCATTTAATATCATACTTGGCAACTCTCTATTAATAACCCTATCTATGACATCACTAGTAAACTGGAGTTGTGCTTTTTTAGATATTTGCATCGCTTTTTCTAAACGTTCCATTATTTGAATCACAACATCTGACGTAATTAGTTCAACTGAATCAGTTTGTATTGTTTGTTGTTTAAGCAGTGTACCTACAGATACAAACTGATTTGGTTCATTGTATATTGGATTATCATCTCCAAATAGTTTGTCCCAATAAGATGTGGTTAGGTTGTATGTTTTCGAAAAAAAATCGCGAAGGTTCGCGTTGGTTGCAGGCTTTGAAAGAAGGGATGTTAAGTTCCCTTTTCCAAATACGTCTGAATTTCCGAATGCATTTGTTACAGTATCGGTCATACAATGGTTATGTAGTATTAGTATATTATAATACATAACTAAGAAGTATCATTATGAGTGAGTTTCTTCATAAATGGTATCACTATCGTGCGGAGTTTTTTGAGGAGTCGCATATTTTTGTTCATAATAGAATGTAAGAGTTCGCACAGATAAATCCAAACAGAAAATAAGTATTCCACCGGCTATCATATTTGCCATTATTGATTTAAAGATAAGGACTCGCGACATTAACATATTGGGAAGCAAAAAACTAAATAGTGCATATAATGAACCTCGAACCATATTCGTCTTTATACTAGAGTCTTTTCCATTATACGCCATATTTGCTACGATACCAGTGATAGCAAGTGTATCAATAAATGTCTTGCGAAGTTGGGTTTGAAACGTATGCGGATCGTGGGGATATACCTCCAAGTGAAACATAGGCTTCAATATGGTGATTGTCAAAAGATTAAGTATCTCATTTATGAACGGCATCACAGCCGCATAGGCCGTAAAGGCATTATTCGTATTGGAGACACCTGCTAAAAGCACATCATTTGTAAAGGATGACGACATGTGTTATCTTATACAAAGATTATAAATGTTAATTTACATCTATTGAGTAATACGGATAGTTTCGGCCGTTTTTGTGTTGATATAATTCATAATAAATGGCAACAATTAGCAACAGTTTAGAAAAAGAAAACATATCCAATACAATATATTCATGCGAATATTGTGAAAAAACATATAAGGATAGAACTGGAATATGGAGACACAAAAAGAAATGTTCATCAGATCCTAAAAACAAAATACCTGAAAATATTGTTGGTGACAAAACAATAGAGGATAAGATCGATACTCTTTTTCAGATGGTTCATGAGATACAGAAAAAGCAAGAAATGTGGAAAGTAGACACTACACTCATGTTGGGTACGACGGTACTACCAGAGATTTCAAGACTTGCATCAGACAATCTAAAAATTGCAAAGGCAATCAAGACAATACAAGATAGAATATAGATAGAATATTGGAACCTGAAAATTATTTTTTTTAGTTTTTCCAAAAGTCTCTCAGAAAAGTCTAAGTTGACAAAAATAAATGTCGTTTTACAAATTCTTGAGGAGCTTTGCGATTTTAAATTTGAAATTTTCTTATGCAGTAAAACATGGAATGTACCTCAACATTTGTTTGCATAAAATTATTTTTTGGAAGTTCGTAAGCTTTAGGGGTTTTTTTTGTTAGTCTAATATACTAACAAATGACTAACAAAAAAAACCCCAAAAAACCCATAGAATATTTTTGTAGTGAATGTGACTTTAAATGCAGTAATAAAAAGGATTATAATCGTCATACAATGACAGCAAAACATAAAATACTAACAAATCCTAACGAAAAAACCCCAAAAACCCCAAAATTATTTATATGTGCATGTGGAAAAGAATATAAACACGCTTCGTCTCTATGCTCTCATAAAAGGAGTTGTAATTATTTGGAATTACAAGAAAAACATAAGGAAGAAGAGACTGAAATACCTGAAAACAAAATAGTTAATGAAAGTCCAACAGAGCACATGATAATGATGTGTTTTCAGAAGATGCAGGAAGCGCAGATGGAAGCGCAGGCGGCACAGTTTGAGGCGGCACAGGAGCAGACACGTCAGTTAGTAGAGGCGATAAGTCTCAAAGAAACTCAGATTATTACGAATAATAACAATACTACAAACAATACAAACAACAATAATCAGTTTAATCTGAATGTATTTCTCAACGAAGACTGCAAAGATGCGTATACGTTGAAAGAGGTGATTAATACAATCGAGTGTACGGTGACAGATCTAGACCGTATGGACAAGGATGGATATGCCGCTACTGTGGTGCGCAAGATCATGGAGTCTATACAGGATATGTCTATCACAGAGAGACCAATCCATTGTACAGATGCGCGTCGGAATACAGTATGCGTGAAGAACGAAACGGGTTGGGAACGCAATGAGGTTGCGATGAAAAGTCTTAATGACTCAGTGTATAAAGTGGGACAATTGTTAGGTAAAGTTGTGGATGATTGGCGAGAAACTTACCCAGATCATTTCCGAGGTTCAGATTTTCGACGTGAGCAGTACCATAGGTTGATCACAAATATTCTGAAAGTATCTGATGAAGACCTAGAGGTTCGTATCTCAAACAAAGTATGCAAAGGAGTTATTCTAGACCGCAAGGCGGCAATGGAGGATCAGTTATATTAGATTTCGTCTGTATTAAAATTATGCAACGCGACTTCGCCGTTTGTGTTGTGTATATCTCCGCTCATCATAGCACTTTCGTACATTTCACGTAGAACATTGTTTGGAGCGACACTTCCTCCCTTGAGTAGTCCATGTGATTTTAAGTATTTTTTGATATCCGTGGTATTTGTTTTCTTGAGTTCCTTCTTTGCTTCTTGAACCTTTCTTCGAGTCTTAAGATTTTTAATAAGAACCGATACCTTTCTACCGCCAATTTTACGTCCAACGGTATATTTATGTTTTATGGTTTTCTTTATTACGCGTGTTGTAGGTATTGAAATAGAAGACTGTGTAGTAGTCTTTGGTGTAGGTATTATATTAGAAGATCTGTTTGATGTTGTAACAACAGTTGGCGTAGGTTGATTAATTGTTGTTATTGCGTGTTTGGCCGCAGCAAGTTTTCGTTCTCTGTCTGACAACCCAGTATTTATTGGTGTGACTGGCGCTGGTATATTGATACGTTTTTGTAGAACAGCTGAGTTTCCTCCACGTTGTTGTTTTCTGGTATGTTTCCAGATGCGGTATGATGGTTTTCCTCCACTTGAGTTTTTAAGATTACTGTATGGGGGTGCTTCTTTAACATATGTATAATTATTAGCATATGGTATGGTGTTAGAAGCAATTGAGTTAACTGTTGATGGTGTATGAATAGGAGTTACAGTGGGAACAAGTGATTTCATTGGTGCTGGTAGCATGGTTGTCATTAATTCATCGGGTAATTCTACATTTACAACGGGTTCTTTGGGTGCTCTTAGCGTAGTTTTATTTGTTCGTCGTTTTGAAGGGTCACTTTTCTTTTTTTTGTTTTTCACGAATTCGCTTAGGTATGAAAGAGATTTGGACAGTTCTGTTTCAGTGGGTATAGGTGTATCAATAGTGTGTCTTCGTTGATATATTTCATCTAAATCTTTTTGTTTTCTCTCTTGAACTCTTTTTGCAAGTGCTTGTTTGATGGTATTGTTTGCGATAGGTCTATCTTTGGGTTTGTTTTTCCTTGTTTTTACAATGGGAGCAGTGTTTTTTTTCCCAATTTTAAAGAAACTTTGGTTAATTTGAATCGTTTTTTTATTCCCTTTTGGTGAAGGCTCTAGCGTTTTTGTGTTATCACTCATATCAACTCGACTGGTATACTATTACAATTAATTATTAGAATATTTCCGCCCCACTAAATAATTATGTGGTGCTGGCTAAATGTTCAACACAAATTGAATGAGTATAATATTATATATCCATCTACATAATCGCTATTACAATGCCAACATTTACCGTTACTGCATCCAAAACTAATGATAAAATGAAGCCTACTACAAAAAGCAAGGACAATAAGAAGTCTGTAGAAGTTTCTGAACCCCACGATATTGTATCATCATCTGTTAAACTAAATGAACCTGATTGGTCAAATGGTGGCTATACAGAAGCGCCATGGGATATTATTGGTTCGTATTTCCAAGGACAGCACTTAGAACGTTTGGTTCGTCACCAAGTAGAATCATACAATTTGTTTGTAAATCATCAGATACTTCAGACGATTGATATGTTTAACCCAGTGCATATTACATCTGAACAAGATTATGATCCTGAAAGTGGTAAGACAGCCTTAGAAATCGATATTAATTTTGAGAATTTTCGAATCTACCGTCCTCAGATTCAGGAGAATAATGGTGCGACAAAGCTTATGTTTCCTCAAGAGGCAAGGTTGCGTAATTTTACGTATTCATCTACAATGACAGTAGATGTGCATATAAAATATTTGGTTCGCAATGGTCCAAATCTCGAAAATAGTCAAGTTTTCCATAAAAATATTCCTGATATTCACATAGGTAAGTTACCTATTATGTTAAAGTCATCTATTTGTGTTCTTAGTCAATATCGCCACGTGAGTCATATGAACACAGGTGAGTGTAAGTTTGATGCTGGTGGTTACTTTATTATAAATGGTTCTGAGAAGACAGTTCTTGGACAAGAGCGTTCTGCAGAGAACCGAGTATATTGTTTCAATATTAGTAAGAATAGTACTAAATATACGTGGCAGGCCGAAATCAAGTCTATTCCTGATTTCAAGTGTATTTCACCTAAGCAAGTAAATATGATGGTATCATCAAAGAATATAGGTTTTGGGTATCCAATTAGTGTGCAGTTGCCACGTATAAAAGTTCCCGTTCCTTTATTTGTGTTGTTTCGAGCATTAGGTATTCAGTCAGATAGACATATTTGCGAGATGATCTTATTAAATATTGATAAAGATGAGCAGCAAGATATGGTAGAGTTCTTGCACGCGTCTATTCGAGATGCAGCTGAATATGATACCCAAGAGTCGTGTATTTCACATATAACAACTCATGTGATGTATACTCCATTTAATGTGGATCGTGAGTCTGGACAAAAAAGAAAGCGTGATTTTGCAACTGATGTATTGGATAATGATGTATTCCCTCACTGCGATACAAAAGAGCGTAAGTTATTCTTCTTGGGGTATATGACAAATAAGTTAATTCGTGTAACTCTTGGTCATATCGAAGGCGATGATCGCGACGCATATACGAATAAGCGTATAGATTTGTGCGGTGTGTTATTGAACAACTTGTTTCGCAATTATTTCAACAAGGTGGTAAAGGATATGGAGAAGCAAGTAATTCGTGAAATCAATACTGGTTCATGGAAATCCACTGATGATGTTCAGAATATTATCAATCAAACAAATATTTACAAGATAATTAAATCAACAACAATAGAGAATGGTCTTAAGCGTGCATTATCTACAGGCGATTTTGGTGTAAAGCATATGAATAGTAATAAAGCTGGAGTAGCACAGGTATTGAACCGTCTTACCTACGTGTCAAGTCTAAGTCATGCGCGTCGTATATCTACACCAATTGATAAGAGTGGTAAGTTGGTAGCTCCTCGAAAGTTGCATGGAACTTCGTGGGGGTTCTTGTGTCCAGCAGAGACTCCAGAGGGTCAGTCAGTAGGAGTGGTTAAGAACTTAAGTTATATGACACATGTGACAGTGAATACGTATTCTGCACCGTTGCATGATTATATGAAAACCTTAACTGAGTTTGTTACACCTATTGATGATTTGAATCCTACCGAAGTGTTTGATAAGACTAAGGTATTTGTGAATGGTTCTTGGATCGGAGTGTCTGATAAATCGAATGAGCTTTACGTGATTCTTAAGAAGAATAAGCAATCTGGAGTAATTAATATCTACACGTCAATCGTATTTAATTACAAGACTAACGAGATTCGTGTATGTAATGATGGTGGTCGAGTAACTCGTCCGTTATTACGTGTAGAAAATAACAAGTTGTTATTGTCTAGTGAGCATATTGACAGTTTGCGAGATAAAAAGTATATTTGGGATGATTTACTTACTAATGTTCGTTCTTCAGTAGCGGCAATAGAGTATGTGGATCCCGATGAGCAGCAGAATATCATGGTTGCAATGCGGCCTACCGAATTAGGTAAGATGAATGATGTAGGTATGCGATATAACTATACTCATTGTGAGATTCATCCTAGTACAATATTTGGTATATTAGGTTCATGCATTCCATTTCCTGAACATAATCAGTCACCTAGAAATACGTATCAGTGTGCAATGGGTAAGCAAGCGATGGGTGTATATGTGACTAATTATCAAGAGCGTATGGATAAGACCGCTTATGTGTTGAATTATCCTACTAGGCCTCTTGTAGATACTCGTGTTATGAATATAATTGAGTTAATGAAGATTCCATCTGGAACGAATGTCGTGGTAGCGATAATGTCGCATACAGGATATAATCAAGAGGATTCTCTGTTGTTTAACAAGGGATCTGTGGATCGTGGTTTATTTCAGGCAACTATTTATCACACCGAGAAGGATGAGGATAAGCAGAAGGTGAATGGAGATGAGGAGATCCGATGTAAGCCAGATACAACGAAGACGAAGGGTACAAAGTTTGCCAATTATGATAAGGTAAATTCTCGTGGTTTAGTCGATGAGAATACTCTTATCGAGAATCGTGATATAATAATTTCGAAGGTGACTCCTATTAAAGAGAATCGTAACGATCCAACAAAGGTAATAAAGTATGAAGATCAGAGTCGTGTTTATCGTACAAACGAGCCAACGTATGTAGATCGTAATTATCTGGACCGTAACGGAGATGGATATACCTTTGCGAAGGTTCGTCTTCGTGCGCAACGTCAGCCTATATTTGGAGATAAGTTTAGTAGTCGTCATGGTCAGAAAGGAACGATTGGTAATATAATTCCTGAGAAGGATATGCCATTTACTAAGTCTGGTATTCGTCCCGATATTATTATTAATCCTCATGCTATTCCATCTCGTATGACTATTGGTCAATTGAAGGAGACGTTGTTAGGTAAGGTTTTAGTAGAGTTAGGATTATTAGGAGACGGAACAAGTTTTGGAGATTTGGATGTGCCTAGTATATGTAAGGAGTTACAGGCTCTAGGTTATGAGTCAAATGGAAACGATATCTTGTATAATGCAATGACTGGTGAGCAGATAGAGTCATCTATATTTATAGGTCCTGTGTTTTACCAGCGATTGAAGCACATGGTAGCCGATAAGCAGCACAGTCGTTCAATTGGTCCGATGGTGAATTTGACGCGTCAGCCTGCAGAAGGTCGTAGTCGTGATGGAGGTCTTCGTTTTGGCGAGATGGAACGAGATTGTATGTGTTCTCATGGAGCATCACGATTTACGAAAGAGCGTATGTATGATGTGTCTGATAAATACAGTGTGCATGTATGTAAAAGGTGTGGAATGATTGCCTCATATAATGATGCATCCCATATCCATCTGTGCAAGACATGTAACAATCGGTCAGACTTTAGCTATGTGGAGATACCATATGCGTGTAAATTACTATTCCAAGAGCTCGCGACAATGAATGTAGCACCAAGGATCATTACAAAGTAAAATAGTTGTATATTGATAAATTAAATATATTGTATTTTTTCCTTATTCAAATTTAAATAATATTTGCCTAGATAAAGCATGATGCCAATAGGTACAATGAAGACACCTACAGGATTAGCGAATCGTGAATCTGGATTCTCTAGAGAAAGATTTCAACTTCGAAATACATGGAACGGAACAAACTCTGCTGCATACACCAGCACCTCTAGAATGGCACAGACCCCCTTTAGAGCTGTTTACAACGCTGGTGATGTAGCACCTTCCAGTGGAAACCCCAAATATGTGTACGATAGTTCATTGTATATTACCTATAAGAAGCAGAGGGCTGCTGGACGTACTTATGCTGGCCCCAACTAATTGTTTGGTCTGTTGTGTAACTATGAATAATGAGTTTGTATGACATCCTCTTGATAAGAGGTCATACAAAGTAAGAGTATGTTATAAGTATATGCTTAGCAGTCACCGCAACCAATACGGTTTTTAATATGATCTGGTAGAGATGTGCTGAACTTGTTATCATCGGTTACAATAGGCGCACCATGTTGTATATTAGCGGTGTATGATGGACAATCATCGCATGCAACACGATATCTGATGTAATGAGGCATGAAAATGCTTGTTTTTAGAACGGTGTCGTCTGGTGGCGCGATAACGCGTGCATGTCTTGTTTGGTTTTGATGGTTTTCAGGGAAGTTATTATAGGTAGCGGTTTCAATATTGGTGCTAGTTGGTGCAATACAGTTATCTCTTGTGGAAACAGGGCATGCAAGACGGGCTTTTGCGTGTCTGGACATAAATGCGCTGTGTTTCCATCCCGCACTTTTTGCAGATGTGCTAGGTGGAATAAATCCACGTATGGGTCCTACAATGGAGGTGAATGTGTTTTCCAACGCCCCCTTTTTTGCAGGTGCTACACTACCATGGCTACGTACCTTGGCTAATGCCCGTTTCGCCTCGCTTAAGTTAGTTCGTTTATAAGAAAGTGGTTCTCCATCGGGTAGAATAGTTGATGAACCAATAGCAGTGGCTTTTAATCTCCGCATATGGTCATCGTTAAAGTTATCTGTATATAGTTTTCGTTCCATAGCAAAAGATGCGGATGAGTCACTGATACCAAACTTGGGTGGATTTGAATGTTTAGCGGTTTGTATTCCATTATCAATGGGACGAGCTTGAACATCGTTTGGGTGGTGAGGTATATTAATTCCATTTTTGATAGGGGATGTAATATAACTTCCTCCTGTAAATGATATATTGCAGTATTGGTTAAATGCAACTGTTGTCATCTAGGTTAGTGTATACGTATACAATGGAAAAGAATGATAATTATCGAGGTTTAACCAAATATTTTAGCAGTATATTCTATAAATAATGAACGCTTACTTATTTGAGTTTTTAGCCACAATGGTGTTTATATATGTAGTTGTTTCAACAAATGGAAACATGTATGCATGTGGGTCTATTTTTATGCTATTAATTATGGTGGGTTCAAAGTTGTCTACATCGGGAACGCTCCTAAATCCTGCAGTAACACTTGCAATGTTAAGTGCGGGTAAGTTAGCCTCCAAGGATGTTGCACCATATATCGGTGCCCAAGTTCTTGGTGGTTTAACTGCTGTTGAATTATTTAAGAGAATAAAAATTGGTGCATAATAAATTATAATCAAATGTCATTATATAATGGTTTATAAATCAAGAGCAAGACCGAGACATCACAAGAAGCCTTTAAAAAGAACGCGTGCAAGAAGACACAGACATATGCGTGGAGGTTTCATAGATATGGATGAGGTGGGTAGTTATTTCACCAGTGCGAAGGATAGTGTTACAGGGGCTGCATCTGAACTATACACCTCAGCAAAGGAAGGAGTGAATAAGGCAAACCCCTATGGAACGCCAGCAACTGGCGCGATGTCCCCTGCAGCATACAGCGCCCCTCCTGTCACGACATATACTGCGCCAGATCCATCCCCAGCATTAGCGCCATTACCACCAGCAACACAAGATGTGTATGGAGGTCGTCGTCGTCGTTCTCACAAGAAACGTCGTCGTTCTCACAAGAAACGTAGCCGTGGTACTAGAAGACGTCGTTAAATACTAAAAAAATTGAAGATATTGCTATTCTACTAGATATTATTATCATAGTAGAAAAGCCTGTATATATTGATGAGCGAACATGGTTATTCAATACTAATAGTTTATGGAATTGTGGTAGGTATAGTTTGTATTATTGGATGTATATATTGTATTACAATGTATAATAATCATTTTCATGTACGAGTAGAAAATGTACCAGAAAATACCAAACCTTTGGATGTTTGTCCCAATGTGGATAATGAGAATAATCCAATATTAAGAGTTCCATTATGCGATAAGGTGTAAGTAGTTATAAATAGATTTATTTGCTCCCTTTCCTCATCATACAATATAACATGTATATGATAACTAGTCCTAAACAAAAGTAGTATATTTGTGTGATAACATCAGGTGGGAGTGAATTACTTGTAGTATTTGTAGTATTATTTGTGAAACCCTCAATACAGCGTGCTTTAGATATTGGATTTTCACCACGACTCCCCCAGCTGCATGGGTTTATGTTTTTGATATCAGCATTTGCTACAAATTGCGTTTCTGAACCTGTTCTATTATTTACATCAACTGTTTCCATTGTGATTGCTTGACATGGTGGAACTGAACCAGTCGTAAATGCTGACATAATGGCCATAGGATCTAGTGCTTCTAAGTTACCAATTGCTCCGGGAACAAGTCCTCTAAAGCTACTCATATCAATATCCATAACATTTGGCATTTTGAAGGGTAATCCTCCTTCTGGGACATTATTGATATATAAGTATCGAGGAACCTCTTTGTTTGTTTTTTCATCTTTGCATTTTGCGCCTGTTTTCATAAAGTATTTATTTCCAAGAGGGCGTCCAGTGGATGATGCGCCTTTTCCTGTGACTAGAACCTCAACATAATCTACTAGTCCATCTAAGTTACGTCCTAATTGTGGAAGACTTCCATCCATGCCCATATGAAGGCTACTGGGTGGTCTGATATTACTGCTGTAGGGGTAAGTTTCTACTTTTGCCCCACTATTACTTGGTGCCATATCTGAAAACATTTGTCTATGTTATTCGCTATACCTGCGGTCGTACTATACTTGCAGATAAAAATCGGTATCTGTAAGTATTTATAATGTCATGATATGAAATTAGTGTAGTCCAGTGACTGGTTTGCTTGTAGCTTTCTGTGCATTACTGGCGCGCTTTTTTTGCTGTGATTGTATATTTGCCATTTGTCTATTTAATTTATCGACATTTGTCTGCATATCATTTACTTGTTTTTCTAGTGGTGGTATTTTTTTAACGTGTCCTTCTAGGTATTGAATATTTCCTGAATTAGTTTGAACCTTTGTGCCTAAATTTTCGTTGCTAGAGTTGTACTGGTTCTGTACTCCTTCAATAACAGTGGTAGAGCACCACGTATGGTATATAACTGCAATAACGAGTAGAATAAAAATGCCAATTTGTGTAGTTCGATTCATTGCTGATATGTTTGTATATAATGTATAAACATTATATTTACTCAGTGTACAGTATACATCAGATTGATGAGTTCATCTTCTACATCAACAAATCTACGTCCATTTACAAATAATGATCTTACGAATGATATAACATATAAGCATGGGTTACCTCGTCCACTAAAGTGGAACTATCGTCTAGGAAGACTCAATATGGTTAGTTTAGATTCAGTAAATCCTAATAAATATGAAGTAACGAATAATAATCGATACGTAAGGTCGAGTACAACAGTTCCATTGATTGGTCTTCTTATGGATCGTCCAGGGCAAAGTATAGTGTCAGGTCCTAATACAGATATGGTTCGTGAAACATGTGTAGTATCAGATGGTTCTATAGTTGATAGTGATTGTTGTAAAGCAAAGAAAGCGTTAGATCTTGTTCGTGGTCCTAGTACAGTGATAAAGAAGAACCCTGTTTCCGGCAAGTCTTATTATCCATCCCAGCAACAATATTTGCGGTCGCGTGGCAAGACACTTAAGCAAAACTCATTTCATTATGTCAATAATTCTAGTGCATGTGATCCCAACAATGTGGATGCTCCTAATATGAATGCTCCTGTATTTAAACCCAACAATGAACAGTTTGCTCAGCAAGGTGGAGTATCGAGTAGCAGTCGAACTACCCGTTTAACATTGAATACAATAAAGACATCAGTTAGTGAATCAAAGGCAAATCCAGTGCATAAGACATTTGATACCTGTCGTACAGGTCTTCCTGCTAGTATGCGTGCAAGTAATAGATGTAGATAAGAGAACGATTTATTATGAAGTTAATGAATCATTTGTGTTGGTATATTGTGTTTTTCACACCATGCAATGCACCTAGCAATGGATGCGCTTTTAGTGTAATCTATTCGGTTATCTTTTGCGAATGCTTTTATTAATGTAACAAGGCTATCATATTTCTCAACGTATTTTTGTCCAATGATTAAGTTACTCTCTTCTATTTTTGCTATAAAATATTGTGACAAATTACAATCTATAATTGAGTTGATAATCTGGTTAGGTGCGATATTGTTTACACTATTTGCACTACTAATTAGATTATCAATTATGCTTGAATAACTGTTTGTCATTAAGTTTGTAAATATAACAAATCTACTATATGCATCTTCTGATACGAAAGGTCTAACAATATACATATGTTCATACTTTCCAGATAATAGATACAATACGTCTAGTATAGGTTTGAAAATGAGCATATTGGTTTTTATAACAAGTGAGCCTCGCTTACATTGTGTTGAAAGGATGATGGCTAGCGATTTCAATAAGAAAACCATGTATGTATGCGAATAAACTAAGTCAGGTACAGATACATCTATATAGATAAGACCCATAGTTTTTGATTCTGTTTGTGAAATGATTTTTTCCATACCCCCATTTTCTCGTAGTTGTCCAGGCAATACATTTGTATATACAACAGATCTTCGAGGTATCATATGTGCGATTACCCCAGTAAATGTATGAAAGTCTTCGCCGATGTACATGATAGTATTGTTAATTTCTCCTGATTGTATTGGTTGTACTGTATTGCATATAGACAGTACTTCGAGTCGTGTAAAGAATGCGTTACTAATTTTTGCATATTTAGAGCGTTCTTGAACAAATTTTGACAAGACCACTTCGCACAAGAGTCCATATCCTTCATTTATTTTTATTAAGTTTGTCATTTCTGTATTAGTTATATTATATTGTGATGCAACATGAGATACATTAAATTGTGACATGATGTTAGGCATATTAACAAAAAAACTATTTGATATTATTGGTGTTGGATGTTCTGTGGTAACCTTAACCGATATAGATATATTCATTGGTTTTGTTGGTATAGGAGTATAATTCATGATGTAAATAAATTGAGTATTGAACTTTATATAGATAACTACATGGAGAACTTTTATACTATTTATGTAAAAAGGTAACATTCAGTTGATGAATCATCATCTGGATGTTATATTATTTGCCTATACAATTATGCGGAATTGTCAAGAACAATAGATTGATTTAATTTTCGTGGTTTGTGAACCTTGATAGTGCGTTTTTTCTTTGGTTCCGATTGAGGTTCATGTTCAGATTCTGTCTGAGGCTCTGTTTGTGTTTTCCTCAAAGAAGGGGGTGTGTCATCTGGTGATTTTGGCCATTCGATTTCTTCTTTTTCATTATCTAAAACAGTGGATTCTTCCACAACCAGATCTTTATTACGATTGTTTTCTGTATCCTTTACAATCTTGTCTAGGTTTACATTAATCATTTTTTTGAAGACAAAGTATCTATTTTTGAAAGAGATCTCCTTTTCGTTATCACTCATATTATGTGCCATTCCAAACTCAGATTGCGTTCCACGGCGTACAGGACGAGATGTAATCATTTGTCTATATAAATCTTCAAATAATCCACAGCCTGATGGAAGACCTAGATGTTGCGCATCAGCATCAGGTAATATTTGGAATCCATAATTTTCCATGATGCGTATTAAATAATCGAAATTAACAAGATATTCTGAAATTTTTTGGTTAATTGTTTCTTGGAACACTTTGATTTCGTATCCAACGCTTGACGAATCATCATGAAATGTATCTTTATTGTATAGTTTGGTTACTCCCCATATTTTAGTCTTATTTTGGTAGAGTTCTATTTCTTCTTCCTTTTTTTTACCATGTAACATGTTAAATATTCGTTTTCCGTCATAGCAAGTTCCAATGAAATATCCCCCAACCTTTGTGCATTCAGCAACATTTCTAATAAATCTATTCAATATGTCGGTATCTTTAAAGAAGTAATGTAATGCAAATTGGCAAGATGTTACATTGAATCCGTTTTCGCCTATAGCATAATGTTTTTCTACGCCTTTTCCAAGCGCAGCATTTCTAGGAACAGTTCCAAATACAGATGATGTTATTTGTTTTGCTTTGTCAGTCATATTTTCGCCTGTGCGTATGTTATATTGGCTGTCTCCAATTACAAATAATGCAGAAGGCATTGTTTTAGTAGTTTTTTTAAGATTCAAATACCTAGCACATGCGCCATCAATATTATTTTCAATATTATCTTTGGACAGATCTACACCAAACACAAAGGATAATCGTGCCTCAATCCACTTAGAGAAGTCTCCTCCTTTTCCACAGGCTAAGTCAATTAATGTGTCATCTGGTCGAGATATTTTTGTGATAAGCATCATTTTAACATACAAGTTATGGAAGTTACATAATGCTGTGGTAACTCTTCTACTGCTTGTAGAATTGTAATATACGCCATCATCGCCATAATTATCTGGGGGTATATTATTGCCTGTTTTTATCATGTTTTCTGTAACAGGGTAGTGTATAGAACGCCAGTTACTATTGGCAACTTGATATGAGTTTCCAAAGTTGGTAAGATACCTCCTGAGTTCGGTAGTTTTATCATAACGTACTCTTAGTGGTATCCATCGCCATTTGGCATTATTGTTTATTTCATACCTGAACTCTACAATAGTGTTATCATCAAATACCTCATTTTCCTCTGTGAACATTTGATATTCTCCATTACCATCTGATCGTAACATAATATTTGTTATTCCTCCGTCGGCATCATATGGATCTGAGGGGAAGAACTGCATAGGACGATATCCAGAGGTAGGTAGTTTTTTGCCCAAGTCTGTTGTATTTAAATCGCTAGACTGTGAGTCTGTTGCAATAATATCATCATATACATCTTGGCACGGGTTCATATAAACAGTTTCCTCTCTGGTTCCTCGTTTTTTAACATCGTTAAAGCCACACATTAGTGTTAGTGTCTTGTATTGTTTGACTTGTTCTGCAGTTCCAAGATTCAATCCTGATTCATATTTTGTTTTTATGATAGGTTTGTTGTTTTGTCCTTTATTTACTGATACCATGAAATCTACAGTATTAAATATTGCTGGTTTCCATTTGAATGATTTAGACCAAGTTATTTTTTTAAGTGGTCCAACCTTTCCAACTTCTTCTGCTCCCACCCCAAGATTACTAGGAGTGAATATGAGACCATCAGTAGTATATTCAAATAATCCACTATCAATGCGGTCTAAAATCTTTTTGCACCATACGAATATGCTAATTGTATCTGTTCCCGAATAGAATTGTTTGATAGATGCACGAAGTGGTGATATCATAGGTTCTTGAGTATGTGGATCAGTAACAACCGATATTAAGTTGAGGTCTTTGAGTATATTGTTGAGGATATAGTGTCGTGATTTATTCCGATGTTTATCATCATCGTCACCCGATGACGTTATATCACGATAGAACACATGAGAACGAACGTCTTTTCCATTGACAAAATAGACATCGAACCCTGCAAAGAGATTAATAAATTTCTCGTGTTTATCATGTGATATGATTTCTCCATCTAGTAGTGAATTATGATATAGTTTGTTGTTGGTCTTTGCGCCTGTAAATAGTATTTTCATGTTGGTGTTTATCAAATATATCAATCCCGTAGAGTTTATGAAGAATAAACGACGTTCTCCATCAGCCTTATCTGTGACAGTATAATTATCACGAATATTGGTCATAATAGAGTTATAATTTGGAGATTTGTTGTTTTCAATATTTCCGACTTGGAGTGTTTGTGAAGAAGGTCCTATGAAGTGAAATGTGGAGTTGAGTCTATCATCTGAATTATATCCGATAAGACGTAGATATTCTTTGCTAATTTCGTTACGGTCACTCACAGATACAGGAAATGCTGTTTCTTGAATACCCATAAGAATAAACTTTGTACATTTACGCATTTTCTCTATGAGTGTTTCCATGTTATCTGTATTGGTCCCCTCCCCAATCGCAGTATTATCTACCTCGATCTCTACTTCATATGTTTCATCTGATTGGAATACTTCAGATTCTGCAGTATTATACGTTCGAATGGCTGTAAATGAGTTGGACATGTTCTTAGTGGGATCCTCTAGAGTCGACCTGCA